>Ga0206126_10000174_pt1 | contig 89055 bp, 65 predicted proteins | sample Helgoland_Spring_5_FD_148621 | JGI IMG/M metagenome (GOLD analysis project Ga0206126, IMG submission 148621) | Pelagic subsurface seawater microbial communities from Kabeltonne, Helgoland, North Sea - Helgoland_Spring_Bloom_20160412_1 | ecosystem: Environmental > Aquatic > Marine > Epipelagic ...
ATGTAAATACACTTGAGGAAGCCATGCAAAATGCTGATGTTTTTATAGGGTTGTCAAAAGGAGATGTGGTAACACCAGAAATGCTGCTTTCAATGACCAAAGATCCAATAGTATTTGCCATGGCAAACCCAGTACCAGAGATTTCATATGATGTTGCATGTGCCACAAGAGACGATATTATCATGGCTACAGGAAGATCAGACCATCCAAATCAAGTTAATAATGTTTTAGGATTTCCTTTCATATTTCGTGGAGCTTTAGACGTTAGAGCTACGAAAATAAATGAAGAAATGAAAATGGCAGCTGTTCATGCTCTTGCAGACTTAGCAAAGCAATCGGTTCCAGAACAAGTAAACATTGTTTATGATGAAGTAAGCTTATCTTTTGGGAAAGAATACATTATTCCAAAACCATTTGACCCAAGATTAATTTATGAAATCCCACCGGCTATTGCTAAAGCAGCTATTAAATCTGGAGTTGCCTTAGAACCTATAGAGGATTGGGGCAAGTATAGAGATCAACTGATGGATAGATCTGGTGTTGGAAGCAAAGAAATTAGGCTATTACACAATAGGGCAAAAAGAAATCCAAAAAGCATTGTGTTTGCAGAGGCAGATCAATTAGATGTTTTAAAGGCCGCTCAAAGAGTTTATGAGGAGAGGTTAGGACATCCAATATTATTGGGCAGAAAAGATGTAATTCTGGCGCTTAAAGAAGAGCTGGGTTTTACTGCTGAAGTTCCAATTTATGACCCAAAAACAGATGAAGAAGCAGAAAGAAGAGATTATTTTGCTGTTAAATATTGGGAAACAAGACAGCGAAAAGGGATTAGTTTACATCAAGCAAAAAAATTAATGCGAGAGCGAAATTATTTCGCAGCTATGATGGTAAATGAAGGTGAAGCAGACTCTTTAATAACTGGCTATTCTAGACCTTACCCTACTGTTGTTAAACCAATGATTGAGTTAATTGGAAAAGCAAAAGGGGTAACAAGAATAGCTGCTACTAATTTGATGTTAACAAATCAGGGCCCAATTTTTTTAGCAGATACTACCATAAATATCAATCCATCTGCAAAAGACTTGGCTAAAATTTCCCAAATGACTTATAAGATTGCAAAAATGTTTGGAATGAAGCCAAATATTGCCATGTTATCTTTTTCTAATTTTGGATCATCAAATTCTGAAAGCTCAAAAAAAATTCAGGATGCTGTTTCTTATATACACAGGCATTTTCCAAACGTTAATATAGATGGAGAACTTCAGGCAGATTTTGCATTAAATCCAGAAATGTTAGCTAAAGAATTTCCTTTTTCTAAATTAAACGGCAAAAAAGTTAACGTTTTAATTTTCCCTAACTTAGAATCTGCTAACATTACATACAAGTTATTAAAACAAATAGACGGATCTGAATCCGTTGGGCCTATAATTTTAGGGTTTAAAAAGCCAGCACACATAATCCAGTTAGGTGCTAGTGTTGATGAAATGGTTAATATGTCAGCTGTAGCAGTTGTAGATGCTCAGCAAAAACAACGAAAGGAATAAGCTCCTTCATTGAAATAAGAAAAAGAAAAAATGATTACACAAATAAGAGGGAAACTAGTAGAAAAGAACCCAACCTATGCTGTGATAGATTGTGCTGGAGTTGGGTATTTGTTACACATTTCATTACAGACTTTTTCAGCGCTTCCAGACAACGAAAATGTTCAATTATTTGCTCATCTCTCAGTTAGAGAAGATGCTCATACTCTTTATGGTTTTTTTAGCAAAACAGAAAGAGAAGTTTTTAAATTATTGATTTCTGTTTCTGGAGTTGGGCCAAGTATAGCAAGAACAATGCTTTCATCTATGAGTTCAGAAGAGGTGCAAAATGCAATAGCCTCTGAAAATGTGCAATTAATTCAATCAGTAAAAGGGATTGGAGCAAAGACAGCACAAAGAGTTATTGTAGATCTTAAAGATAAAATTCTAAAAACGTTTGATATTGACGAAATTTCATTAAAAACAAACAATACTAACAAAGAAGAAGCGTTATCTGCATTAGAAGTTTTAGGGTTTAATAGAAAGCAGTCTGAAAAAGTAATTACTGCAATTCTTAAAGATTCTCCGAATGAAACAGTAGAACTGTTAATTAAAAAAGCACTTAAGAATTTATAGTCAATTGAAATTATTTCATAAATACATTATATGGATTTTATTTTTTGCTGGTTTTGCGAATGTTACATTTGCACAAACAAATTCTAAAAGTAATGACTCTATTGCTGTAAAAAATGATTCTCTTGGATTAACATACAACTTCAAGCACTCTCAAACAGGGAACATGTTACTAAACTATCCTTCAAAAATTGAAGTGATATTTGACAAGGTTCTTAACAAATATGTTTTTGTAGAGAAAGTAGGTGATTATTACATTAAAACACCTATTTACATGACGCCAGAAGAATACGAAAAATATCGATTACGCAGAGATATGCTCGATTACTTTAAAAGTAAAGTAGCTGCTGAAAAGAGTAAAAATTCCTCTGATAAAAAAGACTTACTCCCCACTTATTATGTAAATTCAAAATTTTTCGAAACTATTTTTGGGAGTAATGAAATAAAAATTACTCCAACAGGAAACATTAATCTTAAGCTTGGTTTTATATATCAAAACACAGAAAATCCACAATTATCAGAACAAAATAGAAGTAGTTTTACTTTTGATTTTGACCAACAGATCAACGCCGGAATTCAAGCTCAAGTTGGAAATCGATTAAAGTTTACCGCACAATACGATACTCAGTCTACTTTTGATTTTCAAAATATAATCAAAGTTGAGTTTATCCCTCCATCACTCTCTGATGTTAAATATGGTGAAGATGGTATTATTCAAGGAATAGAGGCTGGTAATATTTCTATGCCAATAAAAAATTCATTAATTAATGGCGCTCAAAGTCTATTTGGATTAAAAACGAAGCTTCAATTTGGAAAAACAAATATTACAGCAGTCTTTTCTCAACAGAATTCTGAGAGTACTACTGTTACTGCAGAAGGAGGGGCGGAAATTCAAGAATTTGAGTTAAGAGCTACTGATTATGACAATGATAGGCACTTTTTTCTATCACAATATTTTAGGGAAAATTATTCAAAATCTCTACAAAATTACCCCCTTATAAGTAGTCCAATTAATATTACAAGAATTGAACTTTGGATTACAAATAGAAATGCTTCTGTTGAAGATTTTAGAAGTATTGTTGCATTGGCTGATATTGCAGAACCTAATTCTGAAAACTTTGTAAGTCTAGATGGTCTTGTAATTCCAGCACTAACAGCTCCAACTGTTAATGGTGTTGCCCTCCCTTCAAACGAGTCTAATAATATTTCTGGGGCATTGTCAGGGCCTCAGATAAGAGACATAGCAACAGTTGACAACTATTTATCTGGCACTTATGGAATGAGCCAAGGCTCTGATTATAGTTTGTTACAAAACGCAAGAAAATTACAGCCAAATGAGTATACATTAAATTCTCAATTAGGATTTGTTTCATTAAATAGAAGATTAAATGATGGTGAAGTTCTAGCTGTTTCTTATGAGTATACTGTAGTAGGAGCATCAAACGGGAAAACATCTTTTAAGGTTGGAGAATTTTCAAATGATGGAATTTCTTCACCTGAAAACCTAGCTGTAAAATTATTGAGAAGTGAAATTTTAACTACTAAAAGAACAATAGCAGGGGTAGAGGAAGCATTTCCTACATGGAAACTAATGATGAAAAATATTTATGCTCTTGGAGCATCGCCATTAACACCAGATGGTTTCCGTTTTGAGATTCAATACAGAGATGATCAAACAGGAGTTTCTTCAAATACACTCCAAAATGCCCAAAGTGTAGATATATCTACTAAACCACTTCTACAAGTATTTAATTTAGATAGACTAGATCAAACTCAATATCAAACCCCTGACGGTTACTTTGATTATGTAGATGGAATAACGATTAACTCTCAAAAAGGATATGTTATTTTTCCTGAAGCAGAGCCTTTTGGAGATGATTTAGAATCATCTTTAGATGTCCAATCAGATGTTGATTTATACGTCTTTGATGAATTGTATTTAGATACAAAAATTAATGTAAAAAACAACAATCAGAATAAAGATAAATTCCTACTGAAAGGGTATTTTAAATCTGAGGATAGCGGAGGAATACCACTAAATGCCTATAATGTTCCTAGAGGATCTGTAACTGTCACAGCTGGAGGAAGACAATTAGTTGAAGGGATTGATTATGTTGTTGATTATTTAGCAGGGCGCGTGCAAATATTAGACCCAGGACTACAATCATCAGGGATACCAATTAATGTCTCAACTGAAAATAATGCTGTTTTTAATCAGCAGAGAAAAACATTTATGGGAGTAGATGTTGAACATAATTTTAAAGAGAATTTTATATTAGGAGCAACCATTTTGAATGTTAATGAAAGGCCTTTAACTCCAAAAGTAAATTTTGGTGGTGAACCAATAAACAATACAATGCTTGGTATGAACTTAGACTTCTCTACAGAGATGCCTTTATTTACTAAGCTAGCCAATAAGTTGCCTTTTGTAGATACAGACGTCCCCTCAAATCTATCAGTAAGAGCTGATATGGCCTATTTGATACCTGGCTCTCCAAAAGGAATAGATGTTGTGGGTTCTGCAACTTCTTACATAGACGATTTTGAAGCTTCTCAAATTCCTATAAGTTTATTAACTCCATTACAATGGTACACATCAAGTACACCAGACACTCCAACCTTTCCCGAATTTAATGGGAACTTGAGTAATGATAAAAGATATAATTATAAGAGGGCTAGGATGGCCTGGTATACTATAGATCCAATTTTTTATGGTGCAGGAGACACTCCTGGGAATATAGATGCAGATGCTCTTTCAAGATCAGAGACTAGGCAAATTAATTATGATGAATTATTTCCAAATCAAGAGTTGGATGTTACTCAACAGTCTTTAATAAGAACCTTAGATTTAGCATATTTTCCAGGTGAAAGGGGTCCTTATAATTTTGAACAGCCTGCAGATATTTCAAATCCAACAAGATTAGAAAATCCAGAAGATCGTTGGGCAGGAATTATGCGTCCTTTAACAACTAATAATTTTGAACAAGCCAATGTAGAATATATTCAGTTTTGGGTAATGGATCCTTATACAAATTACTCTATTACTAATTCAGAAGGTTTACCATCAGGAATAAATCCACAAGATCTTCAAAATCAAGTAGGAGATTTATACATTAACTTAGGAAATATCTCTGAAGATATTCTTAAAGATAATAGGAAAATGTATGAAAATGGATTGCCAGAGGATGAGCTATCTACAAATACAACAGAGACTATTTGGGGGAAAGTTCCAACAAATCCATCTATTATATATGCCTTTAATGAAGATGATAATTCAAGAATTATACAAGACTTAGGATTAGATGGGCTAACTGATACAGAGGAAAGAGAGAAATATCCCGAATTAGCAAGTTTAGATGATCCAGCATCTGATAATTTTAAGTATTACAGGGGGGCTGATTTAGATGATTTAGATGCTTCGATAATTTCTAGATACAAACTTTTTAATAATACTCAAGGAAATTCACCAACACTAAATCAATCTCCAGAATCTTATCCAACATCTTCTTCTACTTACCCTGACGTTGAAGACATCAATAAGGATCAAACAATGAATACAGTTGAGAGTTATTTTGAATACAAAGTTTCTCTAAATAGTTCTGATCTAATAGTTGGGCAAAATTACATAGTGGATCAAAAAGACACTCAAGTTACATTAGATAACGGTGAATCTCAAACAGCAAAATGGTATCAATTTAGAATCCCTATAAGAAGTGGAACAGCAATAAATAATATATCTGATTTTAATAGCATTCGATTTATTAGAATGTTTATGACCAATTTTAAAATGCCTGTAGTTCTTCGTTTTGGAGAATTAGATTTGGTAAGAGGAGACTGGAGAAGATATACAAGAACTCTTGATCCTGCAATTACTCCAGATCAACCACTAGAACAAGAAGAGTTAAATGATTTTGAAGTAGGGGTTGTTAATATTGAGCAAAATGAGGGGAGGTATGTTTTGCCTCCAGGAATAGAAAGGGAACGATTACAAGGGAGTACAACCGTTCAACAACAGAATGAACAATCAGTAACATTAAAAGTCAATAACCTTCCACAAAACAAGATAAGAGCTATATACAAAAATATAAGTGTTGACCTTCGAAGATATAAAGAGTTAAAGATGTTCATCCATGCAGAATCAACAATTATTAATGATGTTGATGATGATGATTTAACTGCGATAGTAAGATTAGGTACAGATTTAAATGACAACTTCTATCAACTAGAAATACCTTTAAAAATATCTACATATGGCAGTTTAGCTCCCTTAGATGTGTGGCCAGAGGCCAACAATTTAGACGCTATGTTAGAACAACTGGGGAAAATTAAATTAGCTAGAGATGTAGCTAATGCACCAATAAATGAATTATTTACATCTACCAATATTGATTTTGGAGACTTAGTCTTGAGAGTGAAAGGAAATCCAACTTTAGCTCAAATTAGAACGATTATGTTGGGTGTTAGGAACAACAATCCTTTAGAAAAAAGTGCAGAAATTTGGTTTAATGAATTACGTTCAGCTGGTTTTGATAATGATGGGGGTTGGGCTGCAGTTGTTAATGCAGATGCAAATTTCGCAGATGTTGCCTCACTTTCAATGACAGGAAGAATGCAAACTGTTGGGTTTGGTAATGTGGAGGATAGGGTAAGCCAACGATCTTTAGATGAAACTAAAGAATATGATATTTCTACAAGTATTAATATAGGGAAAATGATGCCTAAGAAATGGGGTATCGAATTACCAATGAATTATAGTGTTGGAGAACAATTTATTGACCCCAAATTTGATCCTCAATATCAAGATATACAACTTGCAGATGTTGAAGCAGCTAATTTACCGTCTAGTATTCCAAGAGGGACAGATGTTTCTAGAAATTACACAAAAAGATCAAGCATAAGTTTTATAAATGTAAGAAAAAACCGAAATCCAGAATCATCGAAAAAACCGAAATTTTATGATATAGAAAACGTGTCTGTGTCATATTCTTTTAACGAAGAATCACATAGAGATTATAATATAGAAGGGGCATTGAGTCAGAAAGTAATGGCGGCAGCTTCTTACAACTTTACTTTTAAACCTAAGTTTTATGAGCCTTTTAAGAAAAAAGAATTATTTAAGAGTAAATATTTACAACTCATAAGAGATATAAATTTTAATCCATTACCATCTAGTCTTGCCATTAATTCAAGGATAAATAGAAATTTTAATGAGCAACGCTCAAGAAACTTAGTTGAAGGATTAAGTGCTCAACCAACTTTAAAACAAAGAAGATTTTTATTTGATTGGGATTATGCTGTTGCATTTAATTTCACAAAATCTTTGGCAGTTAATTTTAATGCAACTAATAGTTTCATTTATGACGCTTTTGGAAGTGGTGACGACATAGAAATCTTCAATAATTTTTTCAATGTTGGTAGACCAACTCAATACAACCAAAAGCTAAACACCACATATAAACTCCCTATTAATAAAATACCTTATTTAGGATTTATGAGTTTAGATTATGCATATACAGCAGATTTTGACTGGAAAGCAACCTCTCAAGACGCTTCAATTATTGAGAGAGTTGGGAATTTAATTCAAAATGCAAATACACATAATGTAACTGGATCATTAAATTTTGCTAAATTATACAAAGACACAAAATTTGAGAATTTATTTTTAAAGAAAAAAAATAGAAAAAAATCTAATCCAAACTCCTTAGACAATTCAATAACTAATAAACAAGTTTCTGCCCGAAAAAGAAAGAAAGAACCTTTAGGAAGAAAAGTTATAAGAGGATTTTATGATGTCATCACGTCTGTAAAAACAGGAAAAATAAGCTATTCAGAAAATAATGGGCAGTTGTTGCCAGGGTATGCACCAGAAGTTGGCTTTTTGGGAAGAAATAATTTTGGAGGAGGGCAAGCACCCTCTTTAGGTTTTGTTTTTGGAAGTCAAGTAGATATTAGAAATACTGCTCTGGTAAATGGTTGGTTGGTAGCTCCTAGATTGGATGGAGAGGATTATTATGACAAAACATATACTAGAACACATTTTGATAAATTAGACTATAATTTTTCTTTAAAACCGGCCAAAGATTTAAATATTGAAATCACAGGAAACAAAATAAACACAAGAAGTTTAGCTCAACAATTAGATATAAGATTTGACTCCACCGATCCAGAAGGGAATGGATTTATAGATGAAAGTATCCCTGCTTTTATTACAGGAAATTTTAGCACTAGCTATTCCATGTTTTCAACAGCTTTTAAAAATGGGGATCAATTATTTGATCAACTAAGAGCCAATAGAATTGCGATCTCAAGAAGATTAGGAGAACAAGCTGGAATTGATGTTGATGATCCAGCAAACATTAACCCACTAGACGGAACAGTTGTTGGTTTTGGCACTAATAGTCAAGATGTTTTATTGCCTTCCTTTTTGGCAGCCTACTCTGGTAAAAATGCCAATAATGTAAAGCTGGGGATATTTAGAGATATTCCTATACCTGCATGGAATTTAAGATATACAGGTTTTATGAAATATAAATGGTTTAAGGAGAATTTTAGTAGTTTCAGTGTAACTCACGGATATAAATCATCTTATACTGTGTCTAGTTTCACAAACAACTTGCAGTATGATGATGATAATCCAACTATTACCAATGCAGCAGGAGATTTTGAATCTAGAACACTAGTTTCATCGGCTACATTAGTGGACGAATTTTCACCTCTTATTCGTGTAGATATGAAAATGAAAAATTCATTTTCTATGAGAGGAGAACTCAAGAGAGATAGAACTCTTACCATGAATTTTAACAACAGCACACTAACAGATATCAAAGGGACCGAATATATTTTTGGTTTTGGATATGTTTTCAAGGATGTTAAAATGAAAACTTCTTTTACGGGAAAAAAACAAACATTAAAAGGAGATATTAATCTAAGAGCTGATGTGTCATTAAGAGATAATCTAACATTAATTAGATCAGTTAATTCAGAGAATGATCAAATAAGTGGTGGGCAAAAATTATTTTCAATTAAATTTACTGCAGATTATAGATTAAATAGTAATTTAACTGCGTCGTTTTATTACAATCATCAAACGTCTAGATATGCTATATCAACTACATTTCCAAGACAGTCAATAAACGCAGGATTTAATTTTATATACAACTTAGGAGGAAATAAATAAAAATATAAAAAATGAATATACCAATAGATTTAAAGTACACAAAAGATCACGAATGGGTTAAGATTGATGGAGATACAGCTACCATAGGTATTACTGATTTTGCTCAGGGAGAATTGGGAGATATTGTGTATGTTGATGTTGATACGCTAGACGAAACAGTTGATAAAGACGAAGTTTTTGGTTCGGTAGAAGCTGTAAAAACAGTTTCAGATTTATTTATGCCTTTATCTGGAGAGGTTGTTGAATTTAATGAAGGATTAGAAGACGATCCAGAAATTGTTAATAAAGACCCTTATGATAAAGGATGGATTATTAAAATTTCAATCACAGATCAATCACAAATAGAAGACCTACTAGATGCTCAAGCATATCAAAGCATTATTGGAGGATAATGCTATATTTATAGCTATTTTTTTTACAATTTCAATAACCATCGGTAGTCTTGTAAAATCAGATGTAATAGCTATAGAAATAGTTTCAATTTCTGATAAAACAATTCATTTTATTGCTTATTTTTTTTTAATGCTTTCTTGGTTGTATGTTTTTTTTAAAAAAAAGTCATTTTCGAAGAATGTAAAATTTATATTTATAGGCTGTATTGTCTTTGGCATAATTATTGAAATTATACAGGGAGTTACTACAACATACAGAACGTTAAGTTTTTTAGATGTTGCAGCAAATACCTTAGGAGTCTTATTTGCATCTACAGTGTTTCATTTTTTTGAAAAAAAAATAAGACTATTTTAGTGTTAAACTTTGCAAATAAAATAATAATTTGGTTAAATTAGCCAACTATAAAACTTTTAGTAATGGAAATTAAGAAAAATCCAAAATCTAATCTAGAAAACTACAGCAAGCTGTTTATGCAGTTAGGCCTTGTATTAGCTTTATTTGTAACTTATGTAGCCATAGAAAAAAAGACTTTTGATCGTCAGTTTGGTGATTTAGGAGATGTAAATATGAATGCGGATATGGAGGAAGAAATTCCAATTACGGAACGTATTGAGCCTGAAATCCCAAAAACTCCACCACCACCAACACCAGAAAAAATTGAGGTTGTTGAAGATGAAAAAGAGGTTGAAGAAACAGTTATAGAGTCAACAGAAACAGATGAAACTGAAGCTGTTGAAGTTGAAGATATTGTAGAGGAAGCGGAAGAAGAGGAAGTGATTGAAGATGTACCTTTTACTATTATTGAGGATGTGCCAGTTTTTCCTGGGTGTAAAGGAAATAAAAAAGAATTAAAAGCTTGTTTTAACAAAAAAATGCAGAAACATTTTGCAAGAAAGTTTAATTCAGATTTGCCAAATGATTTAGGAATGACTCCAGGAAAGAAAAGAATAATTATGCTTTTTAAAATTAACAAAGTTGGAGATATAGTTGATATTAGAGCAAAAGCGCCTCACCCAAAATTACAAAAGGAAGCTATTCGAATTGTAAAGTTACTTCCCAAAATGAAGCCAGGAAGACAAAGAGGTAAAGCGGTAGGTGTAAAATATACTTTACCGATGAGAATTGAGGTAGAATAACTTTACACGCAAAACTATAATAAAAATCCTAGCCCTTTTGGTTAGGATTTTTTATTTAAAGATATTCCTTATTTTAGGAAACCTCTAATTACATTTTCAATAATATATTGTATTTTCGATACAAAGTTTAAATATTCCTACTGTATATGAAACCCTATTTTGCTCATAAAACTGCTGTTATAGACTCTGGTTGCGCTATCGGTAAAGGAACAAATATCTGGCATTTTAGCCATGTGATGTCCAATTGTATTATTGGGAAAAATTGTAACCTTGGGCAGAATATTGTTGTTTCACCTGAAGTAGTTTTAGGAAACAATGTTAAAGTACAAAATAACGTATCTATATATACTGGAGTTACCTGTGAGGATGATGTATTTCTTGGCCCATCAATGGTATTTACAAATATCATTAATCCTAGAAGTGCCATTAAAAGAAAAGATCAGTATTCTAAGACCATAGTAAAAAGAGGTGTAAGTATTGGAGCTAACGCAACTATTGTTTGCGGAATTACTATTGGAGAGTTTGCTTTTATTGGTGCGGGTGCTGTAGTTCTGAAAGATATACTCCCCTATGCTTTAGTAGTGGGAAACCCCTCTAGACAAATTGGTTGGATAAGTGAATACGGTCATAGACTTAATTTTAACGAATTAGGATATGCTATTTGCTCTGAGAGTAAAGAAGAATATCAATTAAAAGCTAATAGAGTTCAAAAAGTAGATTTTACTTAATTAAATCAAATAAAAAAACCTCCTTCTGGAGGTTTTTTTATTTGATTTAATGTAATAAGTATAGTTAATCAAACTCTTTAGAGAGATCAGCAGAATCATACCACTCCATGTAATGAGACAACTTTCCTTCTTCGTTGAATTGAAGAACTGCATACCATTTTAACATACTTTTTTTTCCGTTTGAAGCAAAGTTTGAAGTCCATGTTCCATAAGCTCTCACATTTCCATCAGGCAAATTGTTTTCATCTAAGGCAGCAAAATATTGTGGATTTGTAAGTTTTTTGTTGTTGAAGTTCGTCATGAAACCACGAAATGCTTTTTCCCAATCAGCTTTTGGAAGAGAATCCATTCCTACAGCTGGTGGTGACCAAATAAAGTCATCACTCATATATTTATCCGAAAAGAATGCTGTTGAATCGTTTTGCATAAATGCATCTAGCCAAGCTTTAGTTGTTTCTGTATTTTTTTTAAAAACACTCATTTTTAAATCTACAGAATTTTGGTTATTATCTTGGCAACCAGTTAAGAGTGTAAAAGTTAATACACACAATAATAATTTTTTCATTTTGATAAGTTTTTAGTTCCCTAAAGATACTAACTTTTATAAAAACGGCAAACAGTAACCAGCTACAGGGATTTAATCTTGTTTTTTAGCAGGGATATTTTGATTTTAAACCCAGGATTTTGTATTTTTATATCTATAAAATTTATGTAATGAAACACGTAATTATAGTTGTTTTTGGTTTGTTCTTTTTTGTAAGTTGTGGAAAAACTCAAAAGGAAAATACTCCCCAGAAAAAAGTCAAGAAAACTAAAGTAACCGTCTCTAAAAAAGAAAAGACTACCAAAAAGAAATCTGCTGTAGTTGTGGATTCAGAAGGAGTTGCAAATGTTACAATTTCCTCAAATGATGGAATGCGTTTTGATGTTAGAAAAATTAATGTATCAGCCGGCCAAAAGGTGAGGTTAACATTAAACCACACAGGGAAACTTGATAAAAAAATTATGGGACATAATGTTGTCATTTTAAAGAATGGAGTAAAATCCTCTGCATTTGCAGTTAAGGCAGCATCATCTAAGGATAATGATTATATTCCAGAAGGAACTTCTGATGTAATTGCACACACAAAAATGATTGGTGGAGGAGAATCTGCAATGATTGAATTTACAGCTCCAGAAAAAGGAACCTACAATTATATTTGTAGTTTCCCTGGTCACTTTGCTATGATGAAGGGAAAGTTAATTGTGGAATAATTTTACAATCAATTTTTATAGTTCTAGTATTTGAATTTTCCTAAATTCTATAGGATGACTTTCGCTTTGAAGAGAAATGTATCCTTTAGTTAATGCTTCACCGTCTTTTGCTTGAATATCTTCTGAGGCACTATCTAGATACTCTCCACCAATACTTGGTTTAGAATAGCTAATAGCAAGTTCACCATCTATAAAATGAGTTATGGAATTTTCATCAACAATAACCTCAGCTTCAATCCATTCTTCACCATAATATGTTTTGCTTTCAGCCATGATACAATGTTCAGTAATTTTTTCTCCTTTCATTTCTACATGAGTAGCAGGAGTGCATAAATTACCCGAAGGTCTTTGAACGCCATTTTCTACTCCTCCTAATAGTTGAAATTCTAGAGATAATGGGAACCCTTGATTTAAAAGCATAGTTTCTGGAGCTTGACTATGAATCATGATGCCACTATTTTTTTCTGCCCAAGCTTGTCCTCCATTTACTTGCTTTCCCAAAAATCTATACTCTAACTTTAATCTATAATTAGTAAATGGAGTTTTGTAAAATAAATGACCAAATTCATCAGTAAAATTGTCATATTGATCATAAGAGACTTTTATGCTCCCATTCTCAACTCTGAAAGTATTTAGATGATTATCATGTAATTCATAACCATTGATTTTTACAATCCAATCGTCTAAGTTTTCTCCATTAAAAAGAGATTTCCATTTGTTGTCGGATTCAGTTTTATTAGAAATATTTTTTTTACAATTAAAAAAAGAACTTAATACAAGTACTATAAGTAATATGTTAAAAAAAGATTTCATTTTTTTAAAGTGAATATGATTTACCTCCAGTTAATTCTTGTAAGTCCCCACAGTAGTAAGCTGTTGGGATTGGGTCATAAGCAAGTATATTTTCACCCACTTCTTCTGAATGTTTGTATGCGTAAATAGTCATCCATTTTAACTGATTTAAAAACTCTGAAGATGTCATTTCTAATGCTTCTGGATTTGCCTCCCGTTCTGGGTCTATCTCCTTACTTAAAAACATGTGTTCATCTAACAAGGCTTTATATTGTTCTTGTGTAACATCATCTAAATTAGATTCAGTATCTGGTTTTAGAAGAGTAATTATTTTATTAAAAGCAGCTCTAGTAATTTCTTGATCTTTGGGTTCCAAAACCTCAAGAATGTAGTTGTCAATAAATTGAGGAACACCTACCTCTGTTGCAGCTGGAGTAGTGGCTGTTTTTGGTATAACAATATCTACTAAGTTTGTAACAACTGTTTTTTCATCATGAGTCAAATAGCTTGTAGTCCATGTTTCAGCATCTGAAGTACAACTTTGTAACATACTAAAAATACTTGGTGAAATGGCAGCAAAACCAGCAGCAAACCCTATGTTTTTTATCGCGTCTCTTCGTTTCATATATCTATCTATTAAGCGTTCTTTTTAAAGTTTTTAGCAGCATGATTTGCCGCTCTAGCTGTAAAAGCCATATAAGTTAATGAAGGGTTTTGGCAACCTGAAGAAGTCATAAAAGCCCCATCAGTTACATATACATTGGTGCAGGCGTGTATTTGATTGTACTTATTTAGAACAGATGTTTTAGGATCTCTACCCATTCTTGCAGTACCCATTTCATGAATACCTAATCCCATAGCTCTTGAAGTTTCATGATCATACCCTTTTACATTTTTATACCCAGCTGCTTTTAGCATTTCAATAGCTTGTTCTTGCATATCTACTCTCATCTTCAGTTCATTTTCGCCGAAATCTGCATCAAAAGTTACCGTGGGCAAACCCCATTCATCTTTTTTGTCATAGTCCAGATACATTTTATTACTATGATCTGGTAGTGTTTCACCGAAAGCCAATAAATTCACATTCCATTCTCCTGGTTTGAGTATTGCTTCAGCTAGTTTTGGTCCATATTTTAATTCAGCAACTAATTCCGATGCATCACTTCTACTTGCACCGCCTTGATATCCATAGCCTCTAATGAAATTTTTCATTTTTGTTTTCTTATCAACATTTCTGAATCTAGGAATGTAAATACCATTTGGTCTTCGACCTTTTACATATTTATCATCGTATCCCTCTGCTACTGCAGAAGCTCCAACTTGAAAATGATGATCCATAATATTATGTCCTATTTCACCACTATCATTACCTAAACCATTAGGAAATCTCTCAGACTTTGATTGTAAAAGAATAGAGGCAGATGCAATAGCTGATGCACATAAAAAGATAATTTTCGCATTGTAAACGTGACTTTCTTTAGTTTCTGCATCAATTACACGAACACCAGTAGCTTTTTTTGTAGTATCATCATAGATGACTTCATGAACAATAGAATTATGTCTTAGTGTCATATTTCCAGTAGCGTCTGCTGCTGGAAGAGTTGAGGAGTTACTACTAAAATAGGCGCCATAAGGGCATCCTCTCATACACCTGCTCCTGTATTGGCAAGTACCCCTTCCCAGACCTTCTTTTGTTCCTTCTGTAATATGAGCTGTTCTTCCAATGGTTAACAATCTGTTGTCCTCAAACTTTTCTGAAATCTTATTTTGTAAATGCTCTTCAACACAATTTAATTCCATTGGTTTAAGAAGCTTCTGATCGGGAAAATGTTTTAATCCTAAATTCTGTCCACTAACACCAATATATTCTTCAACTTTATTATACCATGGTTCTATATCCTTATAACGAATAGGCCAATCAACGGCAATACCATCTTTTTTATTAGCTTCAAAGTCTAAATCACTCAATCTATAACTTTGTCTTCCCCACATTAAAGATCTTCCACCAACGTGATATCCTCTCATCCAATCAAACCTCCTTACTTCATTGTATGGGTGTTTAATATCATCTACAAAAAAATGTTCTCTTGCCGGTTGTGTAGTGTAGCCAGTTCGGTGTTGTTTAGGTTTCCGATTGATTGTTTCTTGTGTAGTTTTTCCTCCATTGGGTAAGTCCCAAGGATCAAGGTGAGCGGTGGTGTAATCTTCGATGTGCTTCACCATTCTGCCTCTTTCAAGGACCAATGTTTTTAAGCCTTGTTCACAAAGTTCTTTTGCTGCCCAACCTCCAGAAATACCTGTTCCTACTACAATAGCGTCAAATAGGTTATCTTCTGTTTTTACTATGTTGTTATTCATTAATTATAATTTTTGAGACTTTTTTTTGTGATATTGTGAAATATATTGTTATAAAATTACATATTTCTAAGCCAAATTAATTAATTTGCGGACTTATTATGTTCAAAATTTTTCAGTGAAAATAAATATACAAAATATATTACCATTTAAGGAAGACGGGATAGAATATCACGCAGATACTTGTCTGCCCTTAGTTGACGCTGTTGGTAGAAAAAAATTAAAATTTAATGCGCTGGCAAGGCATACTTATCCTGGGAAAAGACTCTCAGAAGATACTACAGGACTCAATAGTATCGGATATTGGGATGCCAATGAACCTCAAGACTGGGGTTTAGACTGGCATAGAAATGAAGGGATAGAAATTCATTTCTTAGAATCGGGTTCTATGCCTTACTCACAAGAGAGTCAAGAGTTGGAATTATTGCCTAATAATTTAACAATTACGAGGCCTTGGGAAGTCCATAAAGTTGGTAATCCTATTATAGGAATGGGAAAATTTTATTGGATAATATTAGACTTAAATGTAAGAAGACCACATCAAAATTGGTCATGGCCAGATTGGATAATTTTAGCTCCTAATGATCTAGAGAAACTAACAAATATTTTAAGACAAAATGAAAAAGTTTGTTGGAAGGCAGATAAACGTATTTTAGATTGTTTTCAAAAAATTGGAAAGGCTGTAGATACAGATAAAGATGGAAGTAATGCTTCGAAAATAAGATTATTAGTAAACAATTTATTGCTTCTTCTTCTTGATTTATTGGTTGTTGAAGAGGTCAAATTGGATGAAAAATTAATGAATAGTTCTCGAAGTGTTCAGTTATTTTTGAAAGAGTTGGATGTAAATTTATCTGAAAGTTGGACTGTTGAAAAAATGGCTAAATCATCTGGAGTTGGTTTAACACGATTTACGTTTCACTGTAAGCAATTAACAAACTTAACACCAATGAAATATCTGATGTTAAAAAGATTAGAAATGTCTAAAAAAATCTTATCAGATCAGCCTGAAATGAATATATCTGACATTGCTTATCTGTGTGGGTTTTCTACTAGTCAATATTTCGCTACCATGTTTAAAAAACACGAAAAATGCACCCCTTTGGAGTACAGAAAAAGCACTTTTAACTATGTTTAAAATTTGTTTAAAATTTTTCACTGAACAATTATACACATAATTTCAAGGTCTATGTTATACTTTGAGCATCCTAAAATGTCACAAATTTATAAATAAGATGAATTCAACTATTATTCCAAAATCAATTTTTATTGCACTATTAATTCTTGGTGTTTCAATATCTAGTTGTAAAACTGATGAAAAAAAACAAGCAACTTCATCAGTAAAAGTAAGTTCTGATGAAGGAGTGTTTTTTAAGTTATCACTTGCTCAATGGTCACTTCACAAATATGTTGAAGATGATAAAAAATCACCTTTCCATTTTGCATCACAAGCAAAAGAAATGGGATTTAAAGGTTTAGAGTATGTAAGTCAGCTTTATAAACATGAAATTGAAGAATTAGGATTTAATGTTGTAATAGATTCATTAAATAAAATTAGTAAAAAAGAATCTATGCAAAATATTTTGATTATGGTTGATGATGAAGGAGATTTGGCTGATCCTGATGAAAATAAGAGAAACCAAGCAGTAGAAAATCATAAAAAATGGGTTGATGCTGCATCAAAATTAGGATGTCATTCAATCCGTGTAAATACTTTTGGTACAAATGATCCAGAAATTTGGAAAACTACTGTTGTAGATGGGTTGAGAAAGTTGTCAGTGTATGCTGCAACAAAAAACATCAATGTGCTTTGTGAAAATCATGGATGGTTGTCATCTAATCCTGTCGAGTTGATGAAAGCTATTAATGAAGTTAATATGGAAAACTGTGGGACATTACCTGATTTTGGTAACTGGTGTGTAAAAAGAGCAGATGTAAATGAAAAATGGGGAGATTGTGCCGAAGTGTATCCAGACAAATATGAAGGCACAAAAATGATGATGCCTGCAGCAATGGCCGTAAGTGCAAAATCGTATGATTTTGATGAAGCTGGTAATGAAACTACCATTGACTATATAAAAATGTTGCAAATAGTTAAAGATGCTGAATATACAGGTTTTATTGGAGTAGAATATGAAGGAGACAGATTAAATGAAAGAGATGGAATTAAAGCTACACGAGATTTGTTGTTAAAATCAGCAAGTAATCTGAAATAATAAAAAACTAGATAATAACACCATAAATCATTTAATGATGAAAAAATCAATCCAATTTCAACTCTCCTTTATGATGTTTCTCGAATTTTTTATTTGGGGAGGCTGGTTCGTAACTATGGGTACTTTTTTAGGAAGTAATTTAGGAGCTTCAGGAGGAGAAACCGCTATGGCTTATTCTACCCAATCTTGGGGTGCAATTATAGCTCCATTTATAATAGGGTTGATAGCTGACCGCTTCTTTAATGCCGAGAAAATTTTAGGCGTACTTCATTTACTTGGTGCAACACTTATGTACTTAATGTCTCAATCTACAGAGTTTTCTGTTTTTTATCCCTATGTATTGGGTTATATGATTGCATACATGCCAACTTTGGCATTAGTTAACTCGGTTTCTTTTAACCAAATGAGTGATCCTGCAAAACAATTTCCTTTAGTAAGAGTTTGGGGGACAATAGGATGGATTTTAGCTGGCTTAGCTATTAGTTTTCTATTTAAATGGGATTCTATTGAAAATATTAGTAATGGAATGTTATCAAACACATTTATTATGGTTGCTTTAGCATCTCTATTACTAGGAGTTTTTAGTTTTACCTTACCAAAGACACCACCCTCAGTAGCCAAGGGTGACAATGTTACAATAAAAGATATTTTAGGGTTGGATGCATTAAAATTATTAAATGATCGAAACTTTTTAGTGTTTTTTATATCCTCGGTTTTAATTTGTATTCCATTAGCATTTTATTATCAAAATATCAGTCCTTTTTTAACAGAATATCAGGTAGAAAATTCTACTGCATGGGCTTCTTTGGGTCAAATCTCAGAGGTAGCCTTTATGTTGTTATTACCTTTTTTCTTTAAAAAGTTTGGTTTTAAAAAAACAATTCTTTTTGGAATGTTAGCCTGGGTAGTCAGATATCTTCTTTTTTCTTATGGTAATAATGGGGATCTATTTTTTATGATTATTACAGGAATAGCCTTACACGGAATTTGTTATGATTTCTTTTTTGTATCTGGTCAAATTTACACTGATTCTAAAGCTGGAGAAAAAGTTAAAAGTGCTGCGCAAGGCTTAATTACATTAGCTACTTATGGTGTTGGAATGTTAGTTGGTTTCTGGATTGCAGGTAAAATTGTAGACAAGAATTTACTAGCAGGTGGCTCTCACGCTTGGCAAGATATTTGGATTTTCCCAGCAGTATTTGCAGTGGTAGTAATGTTAATCTTTGCACTATTATTCAAAAATGAAAAAGTAGAATATAAATCATAAATATAAATGAGTAGTTCTAAAATAAGACTAGGTATACTTGGCGGTGGGGGTAATTCTTTGATTGGGATTTTACATCGGATAGCTTCCTCTATGTTTGATAAATATCAAATTGTTGGAGGTGTTTTTAATCCTATTTGGGATGAAAATATTGATTTTGCCAATAGAATTGGGTTGCCAGTAGATAGAATTTACATAGATTTTGAAACACTAATTGAGCAAGAACTTCAATTGCCTGAAGATCAGCGAATGCAAGTAATTTCTATTTTAACACCCAATTTTTTGCATTTTCCTATGGCCAAAAAATTATTGGAAAATGGGTTCCATGTCATTTGTGAAAAACCTTTAACCACAACTTATAAGGAAGCTCAAGAACTTTATACCCTCTTACAAGATAAGAAAACTATTTTTGCAGTAACCTACACTTACACAGGGTACCCTATGATACGTCAAATGCGCGAAATGGTTAAAAGTGGTGTTATAGGAAAGGTTCAAAAAATTGATGCACAGTATTATCAGGGATGGATAAACCCTATTATTCATGACATAGAAAAACGCAAAACAACTTGGCGATTAAATCCCGAAAAATCTGGAGGAAGCTGTTGTATTGGCGATATTGGAACTCATGCTTTTGACATGTTAGAATATGTCTCAGGAGTAAAAATTGAAAATATCTTAGCAGACTTAAATCACGTATACGATGACAATCCTATGGATGTAGATGGCACTATTTTGTTAAGATGCTCTAATGATGTTAAAGGAGTTATTTGTGCAAGCCAAATTGCCACTGGAGAGGAGAATAGTTTTGTTGTAAAAATATATGGAGATAAAGCAGGGCTTAAATGGGAGCAAGAAAACCCAAATTATCTTTATTTAATGGAAGAAGGTAAGCCGTTACAAGTATTAAAACCTGGACATGAATATAACAGCAAACTATCTTTAGATGGAACAAAATTACCTCCTGGACATCCAGAAGGAATTTTTGATGCCATGGGGAATATATATAAAGGGGTAGCAAGGGCTATATGTAGCGAACCCTTCAACGTTGGGGAGTTTCCAACCATTATTGATGGTGTTAGAGGGATGAGTTTTATCGAAAAAGCAGTCTCCTCACACAAAAATGGAAATAGTTGGATCGCTATTGATGAAAACTATACTTTGTAACGTTTAAATTTTTTAAAAAAAATATGAAAACTATTAAAGGACCAGCTGTTTTTTTAGCACAATTTATGGATGATAAAGACCCGTTTAATTCGTTGGAGGGGTTGTGTAAATGGGCAAAAGAACTTGGATATATTGGCATTCAAATACCTACACTAGACAAAAGCATTATAGATCTAGACATCGCATCAGAAAGTCAAACATATTGCGATGAGTTTAAGGGAAAAATAAATTCTTTTGGTTTAGAAATAACAGAATTATCAACTCATATTCAAGGACAGTTGGTGGCGGTTCACTCAGCTCATGATTTGATGTTTGATGTATTTGTTCCAAAAGAGTTACAAGGAAAGCCAAAGCAACGAACGGAATGGGCTATTGATCAAATGAAGAAAGCTGCTATTGTTAGTAGACGATTAGGGTTAAAAACACATGCTACTTTTTCAGGTTCTTTATTGTGGCCTATGGTTCATCCTTGGCCGCAACAACCTAAAGGACTTGTAGAAACAGGATTTAAAGAATTGGCTACAAGATGGCTACCTATTTTGAATACATTTGATAGTCAAGGAGTAGATGTTTGTTATGAAGTGCATCCAGTCGAGGATATTCATGATGGAGATACTTTTGAAAGATTTCTTGAAGCAACAGGGAATCACAAAAGAGTTAATATTTTATATGACCCATCGCATTTTGTATTACAACAATTAGATTATTTAAAATATATAGATCACTACCACCAATTCATAAAAGCTTTTCATGTGAAAGATGCAGAGTTTAATCCTAGTGGGAAAAAAGGAACTTTTGGAGGATACAATGATTGGAAAAATAGAGCTGGAAGATATAGATCTCCAGGAGATGGTCAAGTAGATTTTAAACAAGTTTTTTCTAAGCTAACTGAATATGGTTGTGATGTTTGGGCAGTTTTAGAATGGGAGTGTGTGATAAAAAGTCCTCAACAAGGCGCCATAGAAGGTGTAGACTTTATAAAAAATCATATTATAGAAACTACCTCAAAAAGATTTGATGATTTTGCAGGGAGTGATGGAGATAAAGATGAAAATCAATTACAAAAAATATTAGGAATTTAATAGATGTAAACATGGTAAGAATAATAATCATTTTTAGTTTGTGCTTATTTGTAGGATGCAATCAAGCAGAGAAAAAAATAAAAAACAACGAAGTAAATCAACAGATTGCATCATCAAATCCATCTGAGAATACCAATGATTGGACAATTTTGTTTGATGGTTCTACTTTAGAGAATTGGCGAGGCTATTTGTCGGATGAAATGTTTCCAGAATGGACCATTCAAGATGATGCTATGGTATTTACTCCAGGTAAAGTAGGTGGAAAAAACATCATCACTAAAGAAAAATATACGAATTTTATTTTGTCATTGGAATGGAAAATTTCTGAAGCAGGTAATAGCGGAATATTTTGGGGGGTTTATGAAGATGAAAAATTTTCTGAAGCTTATATGACTGGTCCAGAAATTCAAGTTTTAGACAATGAAAAACATCCAGACTCTTTTGTTGGTAATGGAATTCATAAAGCAGGTTCTTTATATGACTTAATTGGATATCCTGCTCAACACATAAATCCTGCTGGAAAATGGAATAAATGTGTGTTAGAGATCGATCATAAAAAAAACACCGGAACTGTTACTATGAACGGGAAAGCTAGTATTTCATTTCCTTTATCAGGAGAAAAATGGGATGCTATGGTAGCCAATTCAAAGTTCAAAGATTGGGAAGGTTTTGGAAAATATCCTTCTGGGCACATTGGGCTTCAAGATCACAGTGATAAAGTTTGGTTTAAGAATATAAAAATTAAAGAAATATAAAAAAATCAACATTAACAGAATCAAAAATTTAATAGCTAAGTACATATGAATCAATATGTTAAAAATTTAATTAATTAAATTGATTTTAGCATAAAAAAACGAAAACGATTTCGTTTATTTTATTGAAAGATTCTTTTTTTTTGGAGATAAAAATGTTAATTTGCAATATTATCAATACATTTTTTCATTTACTGTTAAAGAAAGTGTAAATTTGACTTTGATAATAAAAATTCAAATTAAAAAAACAAATCATTATTAATTAAAATTAAACTTTTATGAAAAATTGTTTACTTAAAAAGCCTTTGTTGATTATTATGTTACTAATAGGTAGTATTACTTATGGTCAATCAATTAAAGGAGTTGTTTCTGATGCCGATGGTAGTTTGCCAGGTGTTAGTATTACCGTTAAAGGCACAACAACAGGAGTCCAAACAGATTTTGATGGAAATTACACAATTAAAGCCAAAGAAGGTGATGTGTTAGTTTACAACTATCTTGGATACAAAACTGAGCAAAGAACCGTAGGTTCTGAATCGGTAATCAATGTTACTATGACACAAGATTCTACTGAGTTAGATGAGATTGTGGTTATTGGTTATGGATCTACTACAGTTAAAGATGCTACCGGATCGGTAACATCAGTAACTTCAGGAGATTTTAACAAAGGTGTTATATCTTCACCTGAACAGCTAATTCAAGGTAAAACTGCTGGGGTTCAAATCTCAAATACAAGTGGTGCACCAGGAGCTGGCGTGAATATTCGTATTAGAGGATCAAACTCTGTGCGTTCTAATAACAATCCTTTATTTGTGGTTGATGGAGTTCCATTATCTGGAGGCGCAACTACAGCAGGAGCAAATGTGATTGGTTTGGGTGGAAATCCAGCCAAAAATCCACTTAATTTCTTAAACCCTAATGATATTGAAAGCATCAGTATTTTAAAAGATGCATCAGCTACAGCTATATACGGTTCTAGAGGGGCTAACGGTGTTGTAATTGTAACTACTAAGTCAGGAAGGTCTAAAAAAGGGGAATTTAGCTATCAAGCAAATATCAGTTCTTCTAAAGCGTTAGACACTTACGATCTTTTAAGTGCAGATAAATTTTTATCAGAAAGATTAAGAGTTGGTTTAGCAGTTGATGCTGCAAGTGATTATGGTTCTGCAACTGATTGGCAAGATGTCATTTTTAGAACTGCAATGTCTCACAATCAAAACCTAAGTTATTCTAAATCTCATGACAATGGTTCTTACATAGCAACTTTAGGTTTAGGAAATCAAACTGGTATTGTTGAGAATTCAAATTTAGAAAGACTTACAGCAAGAGTTAACTTAAACCATAGATTTTTAGATGATAAGTTACGATTAAGTTTTCAAGGTTCTGTTTCTAGAGTTAATGATAACTTAGCTCCAACAGGAGGAACTGCAGGTTATAAAGGAGATATTTTAGGAGCAGCTTTTTCTGCAAATCCTACTTGGCCTAACGATCCTGATTTTGATGGTGGTACTTTGGTGAATCCAGCTAACTTATTAGCGTATACACAAGGAACTACTAATACAAATAGATATTTAGCAAACTTATCGTTAGAATATGATTTAACATCAAACTTAAAAGCTAAGCTTGCTGTTGGTGTAGATAAGTCAGATTCTGATAACTTTTCTGTTACTTCAGCAGATGTGTTAGGATTGGAAGATGGAATACCAGGTAATGGTAGAGGTGCATACAATATGTTAGAGGTTCAAAATGAATTATTGGAAGCGACTTTAACTTACAATAAAGAATTCAAGAATTCTAAATTAGAAGTTTTAGGTGGTTTTTCATACCAAAGCTTCAGAAATTCAGGGCTATATTCAGGTGCTTGGGGATTCTCTTCAAGAGATCTTGATGTAATGGGTTCTAACCTGCAAGATGTTGTTACTGGAATAGCTGGAGAGATATCTGGTCAATACCAACAATTTGGATATGCTCCTAACTTAACTGGAGTTTATGTAAGAGGTTATGATGGGTTAGATTTTGTAAGTTCTAGCTTTTCTGCAAATACTTCAACAGCAAACGTAAACTCTTTAGCTGTTGACACTTATGACAACACAACTGAACTACAGTCATTTTTTGGAAGAGTTAACTATACTCTATCAAACAAATATTTATTTACGGCTACATTAAGAGCTGATGGTTCTTCGGCCTTTGCAGAAGCGAATAGATATGGGTATTTTCCTTCTGGTGCTTTTGCATGGAAGTTAAATGAAGAAGACTTTATGAGTGATAGTAATATGTCTACTTTAAAATTACGTTTGAGTGCTGGTATTACTGGTAACCAAGAAGGAGTAGGATATGGAAACTACGTTAATAGATCTCGTTGGAATGGATTAAATCCACAAAACAACGGAAATATTGACCTTAACAATGGTAATAGTATTGTTTCTTTTGGAGGAGATGGCCTTAAATGGGAATCTACAATTCAATACGCTACTGGTTTAGATTTTGGTTTTAATAATGACAGACTTTCAGGAAGTATTGATGTTTATAGAAAAGAAACTAAAGACTTATTATTTTTAGTTGATGAAGCTCAACCTGCTATTTTAGATCGTAAATTTAAAAACTTAACAGATTCTAAAATTGTAAATCAAGGGGTAGAATTTTCTTTAGGGTATGATTTAGTTCAAACGGAAGATTTTAACTGGTCAGCAAACTTTAATGTTGCTTATAACGATAATATGGTTGAATCTTTATCTGGACAATATGATTTCGCAAATGTTAACGGACCAGGATTGTCTGGTGCTTTTGCTATGAGATTACAAGAAGGACATTCACTATTTTCATACTATATGCAAGAGTTTAGTGGATACGATAGCGCAGGACAACCGATTTTAAGTGAAAAAGGTTTTGTTGGTAAAAGTGCTTTACCTAATTTAACAGGAGGTTTATCTACATCAATCAATTATAAGAAATGGACAATGTCTGCATACTTTAGTGGACAGTTTGGACATTATGTATACAATAACACTGCAAATGCATTTTTTACAGCAGGAGCCTTTAAAACAACTAGAAACGTTCTTCCAGGAACTTTAACAAGTGGAGAAGATTTAGGAGCATCAGCTGCAGTGTCTACTAGGTTTTTAGAAAAAGGAGATTTTGTAAGATTACAAAATTTATCTTTAGCATATGACATGCCTTTATCTGGAGAAGGAGTCTTTAAATCAATGGTTTTCTCTGTAACAGGACAAAACTTATTTTTAATGACAGATTATTCAGGACTAGATCCAGAAGTTAACTCTGCTACGGGAGGTAATTTACCTTCTATTGGAATGGATTATGGAGCGTATCCTAATCCAACAACAATTACTTTTGGAATTAACGCAAAATTTTAAAAATATAAAAAGATGAAAAAACAATTTAACATTAATATAGCTTTACTATTACTTATTTCTGTAACAGCATTTTATTCTTGCTCGGATTTAGAGCTTGAAGCTACGGATTCAGTAATACAAGATGTTACCTTTACAGGTTTAGCTGACACAGAAGAATCATTAAATGGTCTGTATAGTGAAACATGGGGTATGTTAGGAGATCAGGGGAATTTCTTTGCCCTGAACGAAGTAACTACAGACGAACAAGTTGTACCTACAAGAGGTAGTGACTGGGGAGATAATGGTCAATGGAGTTCACTTCATGACCATAAATGGAAAGTAGATCATAACTTTTTATTACCAACATGGAACCAATTAAATTCTAAGGTATTAAAAGCAACTCAGATTATTAGTCCTTTAAGTAATGCAACACCGCAGCAAATAGCTGAGGCTAAGTTTTTAAGAGCTTTTAGTATGTATTTTGTACTAGATCTATGGGGTCAAAACCCATTTAGAGAAGCAACAGATGCACCTACTGATACTCCTATTGTGCTTTCTGCTGCAGAGGCTTATGCATTTATTTTAAATGATTTAGATGAGGCTATTGCAGGGTTACCTGAAATTGCTCCAAGTCTTGCTACTAAAGGAGCATCAAAGGCTGCTGCTAATTTCTTAAAAGCAAAAGTTATACTAAACAGTGAGCGTTATACTGGTTCAGCACCTAATTATTCAGCAGTAATTAGCGCTGTTGATGCAGTTGAAGCTAGTGGTTTTGCTTTGCAATCAGGTTATTTTCAATTATTTGAACCTACAGCAAATAATGAAACTGTTTTATACGGTCAAATTGGAATAGGTAATAGAATTTGGAATGGAATGCACTACAATATGGTCTCAGCAGATCAAGGTGGTGGATGGAATGGTTTTTCTACTTTAGCTGAATTTTATGACTTATTTGAAGGTGAATCTGATTCAAACTATCTAGGTGACTCACCTGATGAAAGAAGAGGATGGGTTCCAGATGCTACTACAGCAAATGCAACTACTAATCATGGTATAGGTTACGGATTTTTAGTTGGACAACAATATGATAAAGATGGAGTGGCTTTAACTGATAGAGCCGGAGATCCATTAATATATTCAAGAGATTTAAGTTTATATACTAGTAATGAGGCTCAAGGTATAAGAGTGATTAAATATCACCCTTATGATGGATCTGGGTTTAATTCTTTTAGAGCGCACGAAACTATTTTCAGATTTGCAGATGCACACTTAATGAGAGCAGAAGCTATGCTAAGAAATGGTGATTCTGGAGGTGCATTAGCTGAGGTAAATGAATTGAGAGTTTTAAGAGGAGCAACTCCTTTCTCATCACTTAGTTTAGATGATATGATTGACGAAAGAGGTAGAGAATTATATGTAGAATTTTTTAGACGTAATGACCTACTAAGATTTGGACAATTTACTAAAAACTGGGAGTTTAAAGATCCTGCTGCAGTTGGAGATGCAAATAAAAACTTATTTCCAATTCCATTAACAGCTCTTTTATCTAACCCTAATTTAGTTCAGAATCCAGGGTACTAAATTTTATCACATATAGATAATTTGATTAAAGAGGGTATTTTTATACCCTCTTTAATTATTTAAAAAAAAGGCTAATATCAATTGTCAATAGTTGTTTTAATCTTTGAAGGTTAACTATAGTTTAAATAAATATTTTTTTTGAAATTCTTTCTTTCTCACTTAAATATTATATCAAGTCTTATCGATTTCAATACAAATATTTTATACCTTTATATTATTAATTAAACTCCTCGTTTTTTTATTAAAACACTAAATATTATACTTAAGTCTTAAAGATTTCATTGTAAAAATTATAATTTTTGTAAGTAAATAAAACTCTCTTTTTATTTTAAAATACATAATACGACTCCACAATATGAATTTAAATATTTTAATTAGAAAATTATTTTTGTTAGTAATTTTTTTAGGTTTAATAAATTCTTGTAAAAAAACCGATTTTAATAAGGAGAATTCTGCACCCACGTCAACTCTATTTACCTTATTGGAGTCTGATGAAACTGGAATAGACTTTTTAAATGAAGTCAAAAATCAAAAGAATTTCAATATTTTCAAGTATAGAAATTTTTACAATGGCGGAGGAGTAGCTATTGGAGATATTAATAATGATGGCTTAGCAGATATTTACTTCACAGGAAATATGGTAGCTAATAAGCTATATCTTAATAAGGGCAATCTATCATTTGAAGATATTTCTGAAAGTGCCGGAATTGAGGGGAATAAACCCTGGTCTACAGGTGTTGTTATGGTTGATATTAATCAAGACGGTTTGTTAGATATTTATGTGAGTAATGCTGGGAATTTAAAAGGAAACAATCATGATAATGATCTGTACATAAATAACGGTGATTTAACCTTTACAGAAAAAGCTGCTGAATATAACTTAGCTAAAACAGGGTTTTCAACACACGCATCTTTTTTTGATTATGATAAGGATGGAGACTTAGACGCTTATATTCTAAACAACAGCAATATCCCGGTTAGTAGTTTAGGATATGCTGAACAGCGTGATAAAAGAGCACAAGATTGGGAGAATGTCCCAGAGATTTTTAGAGGCGTTGGTGATATGTTATTGAGAAACGATAACGGGAAATTTGTGGATGTAAGTGAAGAGGCAGGTATTTATGGTAGTTTAATAGGATTTGGATTAGGAGTTATGGTAACTGATATGAATGGAGATTTGTATCCAGACATTTATGTTTCTAATGATTTTTATGAAAGAGATTATCTATATATAAACAATCAAGATGGTACTTTTACAGAAGATATTACAAATTGGACTTCTCATCTAAGTTTATCAGCAATGGGTGTAGATATTGCAGATATAAATAATGATGGAAATGCAGATATTTTTATAACGGATATGTTACCCGAGTCAGATCAGAGAGTGAAGTCTGTTATGGAATTTGAAGGCTATAATGTTTTTAAATTAAAGCAAAGCAAAGATTTTTCTCAACAATATATTCAAAATACGTTACAACTAAATAACGGAAACAGTACTTTTTCTGAGGTTGCTTATTATAGTGGAGTAGCAAAAACAGATTGGAGCTGGGCTGGTCTTCTCTTTGATATGGACAATGACGGGAATAGAGATATTTTTATTACCAATGGAATTAATCATGATTTAACAGATTTAGACTTTGTGAATTTTTTCGCAAATGAAATTATTCAAAAAATGGCTTTAACAGGTAGAAAACAAGCCATAGATTCTATCATTAATAAAATGCCAGTAAAACCTCAGCCTAATTATGCCTACAAGAATAACGGCGATATTACCTTTGAAAATGCAAACAGAGAATGGGGTTTTGAAACACCAAGTTTATCAAATGGAGTTGCATATGGAGATTTAGATAATGATGGAGATTTAGATTTAGTCATTAACAATGTTAACATGTTGCCATTTGTTTATAAGAATAATTCAGATTCATTAACCAATAATAATTATTTAAAAATTAAGTTAGAAGGAGAAAAGGTTAACAATTTTGGAATTGGAAGTACTGTGAAAATTTTTCATAAAAATAAAATATTTGTCCAAGATCAAATGCCTTCAAGAGGGTTTCAATCTTCTATGGATTATGTGATGACTATTGGTTTGGGAGAGATATCATTAATAGATTCATTGCAAGTAATTTGGCCAGACAATAAAACTCAAAAATGGAAAAATATTGAGGTTAACTCTACAATCACATTAAAGCAATCAGAGGCAACTAAAATTCAAAAGCCATTAAGTCAAAAGAAAGAAAAAACACTGATTACAGAGGTTTTAAAAACCAATTTACAAAAACATGAAGAAAACAGTTATTCTGATTTTGACTATGAAGGGTTAATTAATAAAATGCTGTCTCAAGAGGGACCTGCTTTAGCTGTAGGCGATATTAATAATGATGGGAATGATGACTTTTATGTCGGTGGAGCAAAAAATCAACCAGGGCTACTGTATCTTAATTTAGGGAATGGTAATACTGCGCTGTCAATACAAAAACCGTTTGATAAAGATGCTTTTTATGAGGATACAACTGCTGCTTTTTTTGATGCCAACGGAGATGGAAATTTAGATTTGATGGTTGGATCTGGTGGGAACGAGATAGGCCAAGAGAATAATTATAAAGTAAGACTTTATATCAACAATGGAAAAGGAAGATTTGATCCAGCGCAGAAAAAATTAGCCCCTTTAAGAAAAAATATTTCAGTGATAGCCCCTTGTGACTTTGATAATGATGGAGACGTTGATATTTTTGTTGGCGCTAGAAGTTTAGTAGCAATTTATGGAGTTAATCCAACGCATCACTTTTTAGAAAATAATGGAGATGGAACTTTTCAAGATACTACAGAAAAAGTTGCTTACGAAGTTAAAAACGCAGGAATGATTACTGATGCAATCTGGAAAGATGTTGATAATGATGGGAACAAAGATTTGATTACTGTTTCTGAATGGGATACTCCAAAGATTTTTATAAATAACGGAAAAAGATTAAAAAAGCAAACATCAGTTTTAGATGATTTGCATGGAATGTGGAATGTAGTCGAAGCTGCTGATTTAGATAATGATGGGGATTTAGATTTTATTTTTGGGAATCAAGGAAGTAATATTATGCATAAACCTTCTTTTGAAAACCCACTAAAAATGTGGGTAAATGATTTTGATAATAATGGTACTATTGAGCAAATTATGACTAAACATAATCAAGGAAAAGATTATCCAATTCATATGAAAAAAGAGTTAACATCACAATTGGTTTCCCTGAAAAAACAAAATTTAAAAGCTTCTGAATATGCAAAAAAATCAATCGATGAATTATTTCCTCCATCAATATTTGATAAATCGATTATGAAAAAAAGTGCTATTTCAGAAACAATCATTGCTGTAAATGATGGAAAGGGTGATTTTACAACTAAAAAACTACCAAGCAGAGTTCAACTTTCTTGTGTTTGTGGAATTGTATGTACAGATGTTAATAATGACGGGTATCTAGATATTGTTATGGCAGGAAACAACTTTGAATTTAAGCCACAATATTCTAGGTTAGATGCTAGTTACGGATCTGTTTTATTGGGGGATGGAAATATGGATTTCACATGGCAAAATTATAATAGATCTGGTTTTGGCATAAAAAATGAAGTGAAGCATTTAAAAACAATAAAAGATAATAAAGGGAAAAAGTATCTATTAGCAGCCATTAATAACGAAAGCCCAAAATTATTTTTAATCAATGAATAAAAAAATAATCATATTTTGTTTTTCGATATTCTTTTTAGCATGTAATAAAGAAGAATTCTTATTTAATAACCCGTCCTCTAAGGAGACAGGATTGGTTTTTGAAAATACAATTAAACCCTCTGATGAGCTAAATATTCTTGATTATCTGTATTACTATAACGGGGGTGGAGTAGCTTTAGGAGATATAAATAATGATGGCCTTCTAGACATCTTTCTTTCAGCAAATCAAGAAAAAAACAAGTTATTTATTAATAAAGGGAATTTACAATTTGAAGACATTTCATTAAAAGCCAATATTTCTGGAAACAGCTCATGGAATACTGGAGCAGTAATGGGAGATGTAAATGGAGATGGTTTATTAGATATTTACGTTTGTGCTGTTGTTGGGGTACATGGCTTTTATGGAAATAATGAACTATACATTAATAATGGAGATGAAACATTTACAGAAAGTGCAGAAAAATATAAACTAGATTTTGATTCATATAGTTCTTCTGCAGCATTTTTAGATTTTGATTTAGATGGTGATTTGGATATTTATTTATTAAATCATGCTATCCATACTCAAGAATCTTACGGTAAGGCATCTTTACGATACAAAAGAAATGAACAAACAGGAGATAAGCTATTAAGAAATGATGGAGATAGTTTTACAGATGTGAGTGAAACTGCTGGAATTTTTGGTGGCATTAATGGTTACGGATTAGCAATTTCTATAGCAGACTTTAATCAAGATGGTTTTCCAGATATATATGTAGGCAACGATTTTCATGAAGACGACTATTATTACATAAACAATGGAAACGGCACCTTTTCAGATCAATTAAAAAATTATTTCGGGCATACCACCAGATTTTCAATGGGGAATGATGTTACAGATATTAATCATGATGGATTACCAGATATCATTTCTTTGGATATGCTCCCTGAAGACGAATTAGTTCTCAAAACATCTGATGGAGACGATAATATTCAAAATCAGAAACTAAGAACTCAAAAATTTGGATATCATTATCAATTTACTCGAAATATGTTGTATGTTAATCAACAAAATTCACCATTCCTAGAAACTGCCTTATTAAGTGGAGTTGCCGCAACAGATTGGAGTTGGAGCAGTTTATTTGCAGATTTTGATCAAGACGGAGAACAAGACTTGTTTATTTCAAACGGTATTCCAAAACGACCAAATGATCTTGACTTCATCAAGTTTATTTCAAATGATCAGATTCAAAAAAAACTAAATAATACAAAATTAGTAGATAAAGAAGCATTGCAATTGATGCCGTCTGGAAAAGTAAGAAATTATGTTTTTAAAGGAACTAAAAATTTAGAATTTGAGGATAAATCTGATCGTTGGATATCAAATAAAAAAGGGGTCTCTGGGGCAACAGCTTTAGGCGATCTAGACAATGATGGAGATATTGACTTGGTAGTTAGCAATATTAATGAAGAAGTATCATTATATGTTAATCAAACCAATGATAAATCAAATTACCTTCGGTTAAAATTTGACTATCCATTACCTAATGCTTTTGGAATAGGAACCAAAGTGTATTCATATCATCAAGGAGAATTACAATTTAAAGAATTGTACACAGTGAGAGGCTTTCAGTCTTCTTCAGAGCCAGTAATTCATTTTGGATATGGTTCTGTTCAACAGGTAGATTCAATTAAGGTAGTGTGGCCAAATATGACCTATCAAACTCTTAAAAATATATCTGTAAATCAACAAATTACTATCAGTCCAGAAAAAACAAAACCATTTAATTACGAATCTTTAATAAAAAAAAGTTCAAAACTCTTTGAGAAAGTTTCTAATAATTTAGGAATTAATTTTCTTCACAAAGAAGACAACTACACTGATTTTAATCGTCAAAAATTAATTCCCTATCAAACATCAGATAGAGGTCCTGCAGTTGCTATTGGAGATTTAAATATGGATGGTAAGGAAGATATTTACTTTGGAGGCTCTAAATTTAATCCTGCTAAAGTGTTTTTGCAAAAAGATAGTCTTTATGTTGAAGAAAAAATACAAATTATTGCAAATGACTCTATAAATGAAGATGTTGTAGCTCTCATTGCAGATTTTAATAATGACAACAAAAATGATCTTTTGGTTGGAACAGGGGGTGCAGACTTTTATGATAAAATGAAACCTTTGTTAGATGCCTATTTTATTCAAACCGATACTGGTTTTACAAAAGAACAATTTCCTAAATATTATGAAAATGCATCAGTTATTGAAGCATACGATTATGATAATGATGGGGATTTAGATGTTTTTATAGGAAATAATGTTGTTTCAGGTGATTTTGGAGATATACCTAACTCTTATATTTTACAAAATAATGAAGGTTCTTTTTCTCTCTTAGAAAATCAACCTTTCCAAAATATAGGAATGATTACTGATGCTATTTGGGACGATTACAATTCAGATGGTTTTACAGATCTTATTTTGGTTGGAGAATGGATGAGTCCTAAGTTTTATAAAAATACGATGGGTTCTTTTGTGGAAGAGAGCGTAATCGATTCAAAATTAAAAGGATTGTGGCAACAGATTATTCCTTTTGATATCGATAAAGACGGAGATGTTGATTATTTACTAGGGAATTGGGGTAAAAACTCAAAATTTAAAGCAACAGAGGAACATCCATTACGAATGTATTACGCAGATTTCGACAATAATGGGAGTACTGAAACTATTCTCTGCAATTATAAAAACGGGTCCTATTATCCATTATTAGGATTAGATGAATTAGCCAGTCAGATTGTAAGCTTACGAAAAAAGTTTACAACCTATAAAAGTATGGCTGGAAAATCAATCAATGAAATTTTTGAAAAATCAATTTTAAATAAAGCGACCATATTTGAGGTACACACGCTTGCTTCCGGGTATCTAGAAAATGAAAATAATAGATTTGAATTTATGCCTTTTATAAATGAGCTTCAAGTATCTCCAATTTCTTCTTTTTTAGAGTATGACTTTGATTTTGATGGTAAAAAAGAAATTCTAGTTTCTGGTAATTATTTTGGTGTTACCCCTTACCATGGAAGATTTGATTCTTTTCCAGGAGCATTAATTGTTAGTAGAGATTCTATCGTTCTAGGTAATAAACTTGGATTAGAATTTAATCAAAAAGCAGTAAAAAAACTAAATATAATTAAGATACTAGATAAGCCATATGTTTTGGCAACCATAAATAATGATAAGGCCCAAGTGTATAAATTAACTCATTAAATGAAGAACATGAAACAATTCAAAAAATCTTTAACGATAACAGCAATTCTTTTGGTATTGTTTTCATGTAAAGAAAATTCAGAACCCATAGAAATTACTCCAGATCATTTTCATACGGCCATAGATAAAGTAGTTGATGTTATGATTCACGACATATTTTCTCCGCCAGTAGCTAGTAGAGTATTTGTATACCCTAACATTGCGGCTTATGAAATTTTAGCTCAGAATGATTCATCTTATTATTCTTTGGAAAACCAAATAAAACATTTTGGAGCGATACCCTCGCCTGATCGTTCAAAAAGTATAAATTATCCGCTTGCTGCAATTATTGCCCACATAGATTTAAGCAAACAACTGATTTTCTCTGAAACTAAAATTGAAAATCACAGAGACAGTTTGTATAATATCTGGGAAGCTACCAATCCAATAGAATTCAAAGCCTCAAAAGACTATGGTTTGAAGGTTGCATCGTATATTTCTGGTTGGATGAATAAAGATAATTATGCTCAGACACGGACCATGTCTAAATTTAGTGTAGATTCTGAAGATGAGGGAAGATGGCAGCCAACACCACCATCCTATATGGATGGTTTAGAACCTCATTGGAACAAGATTCGATCCTTTGTTATAGATTCCGCAGCTCAATTTAAACCTGTACCACCACCAAAGTTTTCAATGAATAAAAATTCTGATTTTTATAAAGAACTTGTAGAGGTTTACGAGATTAGTAAAGAGATTACAAAAAAAGGAGATACCTCAGAGGAAATTGCTATTGCACAATTTTGGGATTGTAATCCTTATGTTTCTGTAACACGTGGACATTTAATGTTTGCTGTAAAGAAAATAACTCCGGGTGCACATTGGATTGGTATTACAAAAATTGCAGCTAAAAATGATAAAGCAGATTTTAATAGAACTGTTTTTGCTTATACCAAAACATCTATAGCAATAGCAGATGCCTTTATTAGTTGTTGGGACGAAAAATATAGAAGTAATTTGGTGCGTCCAGAAACATTAATAAACACATATTTTGACGATGAATGGAAACCGATTTTACAAACACCTCCTTTTCCAGAATACACAAGTGGACATTCTGTTGTTTCCGGAGCCGCTTCAATAGTTTTGACCTCAATTTTTGGAGATAATTTTAGTTTTGCAGATGATACGGAAATTCCTTTCGGTTTACCAATTAGAAATTATAAATCATTCAAACATGCTGCAGACGAAGCTGCAATTAGTAGAATGTATGGAGGTATTCATTACAGGGCTGCTGTAGAAGTAGGAGTTGGCCAAGGAAGAAAAATTGGAGAATTGGTTACTGATAAATTAACGATGGTAAAAAAATAGAATATAAAAAGTAATATTTTGATCAATTTCAATTTTAAAAAGTAAATGAAAAAAATTAGTGCTATTGTAGGATTTCTTTTAGTCGGTTTTTTATTGTGGTATCTTATTATTAAGCCCTATGATTATTTAGTCACTTTTAAAATAAAAACAACTGCAGGAACTATTAACCAATCTATCAAACTTTGGAATACAAGTATAGAAAACACTCGTCCTATTCAACAAGAAAACCTCAAAAACTTAACACAGCAGATTATAATTAAAGACTCTACGTATAATTATGAGTGGTCTATAAGCTCTTTAAATGACTCCATTTCTAAAGTAAGTGTTTACGTAACAGACATTGATCATAGTTTTGCCAATAAAATATCAATCCCGTTTGGTACTACAGATTTTGAAAAAAGAACACAGAATACTATCACTGATTTCATAGAGAAGCTAAAAGAGCACTTGAGTAAAACTAGAGTAAGTGAAGTTGTGGTAGATTCAACCAGATCCACCTATTGTGCCTACATTCCAATGAAAGGTCTGCAAATAGAAAAAGCGAGTGGGATGATGCAAAATTATTCTTTACTAACTAGTGTCCTTTCTGTTGAAAATATTGAAATGAATGGAACACCTTTTGTTGAAATTACAAATTGGAATACTCAAAATGATAGTATTACTTATAATTTTTGTTTTCCTGTCATAAAAAGCGATTCTCTTCCCAAAGATGCACGTATTGAATATAAACAATATAATGGAGTGAAAGCTTTAAAAGCTATATATAATGGAAATTATATTACCTCAGATAGAGCTTGGTACGCGTTGTTGGATTACGCAGAAAATCATGACATTGTGGTAGCTAAAAAACCTTTGGAAGTTTTTTATAGCAATCCAAATTTTGGAGGTGATGAGTTGCAATGGAAAGCAGAAATATTTTTACCTATTAAAGAATAGGTGCTTCACTATTTCTAGTTAAAATAATTATATAATTAACTATTAATGAGCTTTTTATATAACCACTTAGTTTGAGAAAAATAACATTTATTTGTTTATTTGTTCAATTTTTTTCACTGAATAATTATACACTCTGTATTAAGTAGAATTTAATACTTTAGTTGAAATTCCCGAGCCTAATTTAACTTTAATACACAAACATATAATGACTAATAACTCACTGCAAGAAAGAAATTGGTGGAAAGAGGGTATTGTATATCAAATTTATCCAAGAAGTTTCAAAGATACTAGTGGTAATGGTGTTGGTGATTTAAGGGGAATCATTCAAAAATTAGATTATATAAAAAGTTTGGGTGTTACCATGGTCTGGCTAAACCCCATTTATCAGTCTCCTAATGATGATAATGGTTATGATATTAGTGATTATCGAGCTATTATGAAAGAATTTGGCACCATGGAAGACTTTGATGAACTCCTAGAAGGTTTACACAAACGTGGTATGAAATTTATCATGGATGTAGTTGTAAACCATAGTAGTGATGAGCATGAATGGTTTCAACAATCTCGAAGTTCTAGGAATAACCCTTACAGAGATTATTATCACTGGTGGCCTGCTGAAAAAGGGAAACCAAATCATCGATGGAGTTTTTTTGATGAAAACAGTGATGCCTGGAAATATGATGAGCAAACAAATGCCTATTACCTTCATTATTTTTCTCAGAAACAACCTGATTTAAATTGGGAAAATCCAAAAGTGCGCCAAGAGGTTTATGATATTATGAAATTTTGGGCAGAAAAAGGGGTAGATGGTTTTCGTTTAGATGCTTTTCAATATGTAAGTAAAGATATTACATTTCCTCCCTTTCCAGAAGGGTATGATGTAGATGTGCCAAGTGTGATTGAATATCATGGGATGGGCCCTCACATTCATAGTTATTTAAAGGAAATGTATGATCAAGTCTTGAGTGAATATGATGTCTTTGCAGTTTCAGAGGGGGTAGGAAGTACTTTGCAAGACGCTCATGATTTAGTAGACAAGGATCGTAATGAACTGCAAATGGCCTATCATTTTGAAGCTACAGATATGGTTACTACATTAGATAAATGTACCCTAGCCCAATTTAAAGAATCATTTACAAAATGGGACAAATCATTTGCTGAAAAAGGGTGGATAGCTATTTATTTATCAAATCATGATCAATCTAGATTCATAAATCGATATGGTAGTGATAAGCCAGAGTTTAAGGATTACTCTGCTAAATTACTAAACACTTTCATTCTATCTATGCGAGGCACCTCCTTCACCTATTACGGAGATGAATTAGGGATGACAAATATTGGATTTACAAAGATAGAACAGTATAAAGATATTGCTGCTATCAATGGGTATAAGAAAGCAGCATCAGATGGTGAAGATTTAGATCACTATCTTAAAAAGTTAAATTTACTATCAAGAGATAACGGAAGAACACCAATGCAATGGGATGCTACAAAAAATGCTGGGTTTTCGAATGAAACACCATGGTTGCCTATTCATAAAAATCATACAAAAGTTAACGTCCTAAATCAAGAAAACGATCAAAACTCTGTATTGAATCATTTTAGAAAAATGGTAGCATTAAGAAAAGATAATCTGTTACTTGTATATGGGAATTATGAAATAATTCAAGAAGAGCACCCAACAATATATGCTTACAGTAGAACTTTAGAGGATCAGAAAATGTTAATTTTATTGAATTTTTCAGAGTTAGAGTCTAGTATTGAGTTGTCTAATTATGATGATTCCAAAGAAGTTCTTATAAACAACTATAGTGAGCTCTCAGTTGATAAAAACACCATCACTTTAAAGCCTTATCAGGCTGTAGTTTTGAAGTTATAATTTAATATTAAATAACGAATATGAAAATATCGAAACCAAGTTTATCCTTTTGGCAAATCTTTAATATGAATGTTGGATTTTTAGGAATTCAGTATAGTTTTGGATTACAACAAACAGCAATCAATCCTATTTTTTTATATTTAGGAGCCCCAGAAGATATGTTACCTATATTAAATATAGCAGGCCCAGTTACAGGATTAATAGTTCAACCTATTATTGGAGCACTGTCAGATAAAACATGGTCTTTAAAATGGGGTAGACGTAAGCCTTATTTCTTGATTGGCGCCTTACTTGGGAGTATTTGTTTGTTTATGTTTCCTCATAGTCCGGTTCTTTGGTTTGCCGTTGGATTACTTTGGATTTTAGATGTTGGTAATAATGTTGCCATGGAACCTTACAGAGCCTTTGTAGGAGATAAATTACCAGAAAAACAATTGAGTTTAGGATACCAAATGCAGAGTTTATTTTGTGGGTTGGGTACATTACTAGCTACAGGATCAATTCTGTTATTTCAATATTTATTTGGTGAAGAAGCAGATGTTGCAGGAACCATTCCACAATGGATTTATTATTCTTTTTATATAGGTGCTATTTTATCTTTAACCACCATTTTGTGGTCAGTATTCAAAACACCAGAAATCGCTCCTTCCAAAGCGGAACTGAAAGAAATTAATAAAATTAAAACACTGTCATTATTCAATAAAATGGTAAAACCTTTTATTGAGATAAGTGATGCAGTGAAAGAGATGCCAAAATTTATGTGGAAAATTGGGGCTGTATATCTTTTTCAATGGTATGCCTTATTTGTCTATTGGCAATTTTCAACACCGCTTTTCATGAAAACAATGGGCTATTCTATCTCTGAAGCTGGATCTCAATCTGCAGCAATGAGTTTAACATACAACACAACAACGATGCTTATTGCTTTAATCTTAGTTCCTTTAACATTAAGGTTTGGAAATAAAAAAATGTATGCTATGAGCCTCCTTGGAACAGCTTTAGCCCTATTCTGTATTCCATTTATAACAGACCCTTTACTCGTATTAATTCCAATGATTTTATTTGGGATTGGCTGGGCTGCCATGATGGGAATACCCTATACCATGGTTTCAAAAATTGTTCCTCAAGAAAGAAGAGGGGTGTACATGGGAATTTTAAATATGATGATAGTTATTCCTATGGGTATCGAAACCCTAACTTTTGGTCCTATCTACAAATATTTATTATCTGATAATGCTGTTTTTGCAATGTTATTTGCAGGGGCATTTTTTGCAATAGCTGCCCTATTAGCTTTAAGATTAAACGAAACGTCAAACAAATAAATAAAACTGAATAAAAGCAGTAATAATGAAAATAAAAAATTTAGTAGTAGCACTATCAATTCTATTTTTTTCTTGCCAAAAAGATGCAGAGGTAAACAAAAATGACAAACTCATAGCTCCAATTTCTGATCAGGTATTAGAAACAGCAGTTATTTATGAGGCTAATATTAGACAATATTCTAAAGAAGGAACTTTTAAAGCATTTACGAAAGACATTCCAGTACTCAAAGAATTGGGCGTTAAAGTAATTTGGTTAATGCCTATCAATCCAATTTCAGAAATAAAAAGAAAGGCAACCGATGGTTCTTTTACAAGTGAAATTGAGGATAAAGAAGAACGTAAAAAATACTTAGGGAGTTATTATTCTGTTTCTGATTATAAAGCCATCAATCCAGAATTTGGTAATAAAGATGATTTTAAAGCAATGATAGATACCGCTCATAATAACGGAATATATGTCATTGTTGATTGGGTGCCAAATCACACCGGATGGGATCACCCCTGGATCACCGCTCACCCAGAATGGTATACTCAAAATGAACAAGGTGAAATTATAGATCCCATTAACCCAGATACTGGAAAATCTTGGGGATGGACAGATACTGCAGATCTTAATTATGATAACCTAGACATGCAGCAAGAGATGATTAAAGACTTAAAATATTGGGTTGAAAACTTTGATATTGATGGCTACAGAATGGATGTTGCTCATAAAGTACCCCCTGTATTTTTTAATGAAGCCATTACAGAATTAAAGAAAATAAAACCCATTTTTATGCTTGCTGAGGCAGAACAACACGAGCTTTTTAGAAATGGTTTTGATATGCAATATGCATGGGAAGGCCATCATATTTTAAATAGTATAGCTAAAGGAGAAGCTACCGTAAGTGATTTTGACTCGTATATGAACAAACAAAATGAACTGTTAGAGGCATCAGATTTTAATATGAATTTCGTGACTAATCATGATGAAAATTCTTGGAATGGAACTATCAAAGAACGAATGGGAGAGGCTAGTGAAATTTTAACAACTCTTGTTTATACTATACCGGGCATGCCCTTAATTTATAGTGGTCAGGAATATGATTTGAATCATCGTTTAAAGTTTTTTGAAAAAGATAGTATTCCAAAAACCAAAGGAGCCACATGGGATTTGCTCGCAAAATTAGGAGATTTAAAAAATAACCATATAGCTTTTCATGGAGGTAAAAAAGGCGCAGCATATCAACGAATAGAAACTAATAATGACCACATTCTTATTTTTAAAAGAACTAAAGGAAAAGAAGAAGTGTATTTTGTTGGAAATTTATCTGAGCAGACCCAGAAATTTTCTGCGAATCTTGATGCAATTTCTTATGACTTGCTAGCTCAGAAAAATATTGATTTCGTTTCTCAAAATATGGAATTAACACCATGGGAGTATTATTTATTAAGTCCTAAACATTCTAAGAACAAGTAAATAATTGAAGACAAAAAAACTCTATTATTGGTCTTTTATAGTATCCTTGGCAGGATTTCTTTTTGGATTTGACACCATCGTCATCAGTGGTGCAGAACAAAATATTCAACAACTTTGGGGTACATATACCCTATTCGGGAGAAACGATTTATTTCACGGAATAATCATCGTAGGTTCTGCATTATGGGGTACTGTCTTGGGCGCTGTTCTAGGAGCTATTCCTAATGATAAATATGGAAGAAAGAATACACTTTTTTTGATTGGGTTATTATATGCGATTTCAGCGATTGGATCATCTTTAGCTGTGAATCCATGGGTTTTTGGAATCTTCAGATTTATAGGCGGATTGGGAGTAGGAGCCTCAACCATAGCCGCACCGTCTTATATATCTGAAATTGCACCTCAAGAGAAAAGAGGTCGCCTTGTTGCCGCCTACCAATTTAATATTGTTTTTGGAATATTAATTGCTTTTATATCAAATGCTTTATTGGCCAAATTTCTGGGAGATAAAGCCTGGAGATGGATGATTGGAATTGAGGCGTTCCCTGCTGTTTTTTATACCCTTTTGGTATGGATTATTCCTAAAAGCCCAAGATGGTTAATCTCTAAAAACAATGACATTGAAGGCGCTAAATCAATTTTTTCAATGTTATATCACAATAAAGATACTATAGAAAAACAAGTAGCTTTGATTGTTGCCTCAAATAAGAAGGTATATGATAGAGAAAGTATTTTCTCCAAAAAATATCACATAACGTTAAGTTTGGCATTTTTCATTTCATTTTTTAATCAATTTAGTGGAATCAATGCCATATTATATTACGCGAATAGAATTTTTGCAGTAGCAGGTCTGGAAGAGCAAGCAGGATCTTTAGGAACTATTGGTCTTGGGATTACTAATTTTATTTTTACTCTTTTAGGGATGTTTTTGATTGATAGATTGGGTAGAAAGGTGCTTTTATATATAGGATCAATTGGATATATAATCTCTTTGACTTTAGTTTCTTTATGCTTTTTTAATGACTGGTCTGGACTCATTGTTCCGATTTCTTTATTTCTATTTATTGCTTCCCATGCTGTTGGTCAAGGAGCAGTGATTTGGGTCTTTATTTCAGAAATTTTCCCAAATCATTTACGTTCTAAAGGTCAATCATTTGGTTGCTCTGTACATTGGTTATTAGCGGCTATAATTCCTTCGTTAGTTCCCTCATTATTTAACTCTATTGGTGCAGGAGTTGTTTTTGCAATTTTTGCGTTCATGATGCTATTGCAATTAATTTGGGTAAAATTTTATGTGCCAGAAACCAAAGGAAGAACACTTGAGGAACTATCAGTATCATTAATGAAAGATTATGACTAAGATTGTTTGTTTTGGGGAAGTATTATGGGATGTTTTTCCTACACATAAAACCATTGGAGGAGCTCCTTTAAATGTAGCTTTGAGATTAAAATCTTTTCAAAATGACATTTCTCTTATCAGTTGTTTAGGGGATGATACATCTGGAAAAGAACTAAAACTAGAACTTGAAAAATTTTCAATTTCTTATTATCTTCAAACAGATAAAGAATATAAAACCAGCACTGTAGCCATTTCTTTAGATAAAAACGGCAGTGCTTCATATCTAATCCACAAACCTTGCGCCTGGGACAATATTCAAGTGAATAATGAACTTAAATCATTAGTTAAAAACTCTGATGCTTTTATTTTTGGGAGTCTAGTAGCAAGAAGTAATACTTCTAGAAATACACTTATAACACTTCTTGACATTTCAAAATTTTCTGTTTTTGATGTTAATCTAAGATCTCCTCATTACCAAATTAGTTCGATTCAAGTTCTTATGAATGCTGCTAATTTCATAAAATTTAATGATGATGAACTCACTGAAATTTCAAAGGGTCTCGGTATCCAAGGAGCGTCTATTGAACAAACTATTGTGTCTGTGGCCACGAAAACCAATACAGCATCTATATGTGTAACTCTTGGAGAGAAAGGAGCTATTCTATTTTATGATCAAAGATTTTTTTATAGTAAAGGATATCAAGTTGAAGTTGTAGACACTGTGGGTTCGGGAGATTCATTCTTAGCTACACTAATAGATGCTTTACTAAAGGATGAAGATCCACAATTAGCTATTGATAAGTCATGTGCAGTTGGAGCTTTAGTAGCTAAAAATAAAGGAGCAAATCCAATGATATCAAAACTAGAGATTGATGCTATTATGAATCAAGATTTACCATAAAATTGATACAATAAAAATAAAATTAAATAGACGAGCAGATAAAATCGATAAAAGTTTCTCGCTTTTATATACGAAGTATTTTCTGAATACATAGTTCCAAAAAGAGCTTTAATCTCTTTTATAAATAGCGGTTTAATATTGATTTTCCAGTCATTTGTTTGATAAACTATTTTTCTAAAATTACTTCTGTAATAAGACAAGGGTAGCCCCCAAATAATAAAAGCGATGAGCCATATATTATTCTTAAAGAATTCTAGCATGGTGTTATTTTTTTGGAAACCAAGGGATAAAGGCATTAGTAGATTCTATATATTCTTTATATCCTGGTTTTGTTTTATTTAATGTTTTTTCTAACAAAGCAACTCCTGAAATTTTGATAATTAAATAGATCATTGCGAAGGCACCAATAATATGCCAATATCCTCCAGAGGCTATAGAGAATAATCCAAAAGAGAGCCAAACTGTGGCATCACCAAAATAATTTGGATGCCTAGTATAACGCCATAAACCAGTTTTAAGAATTGTGCCTTTATTAGCCGGATTCTTTTTAAATTTTGTTAATTGATAATCACCAACAGACTCAAATAAAAATCCGATACACCAACATAATAGGGCTATATAATCTATGCTATTTAGTTCGTTACTAGAAGTTTCTCCATGAATGCCAAACAGTGGTAGAGAAACAATCATTATTAAGCTTCCTTGTAAAATAAAAACTTGAAAAAAACTGAACCACCAATATCTATCCTCTCCATAATTTCGCCTAAATTCTTGGTATCTAAAATCTTCTGGCTTTCCATAATTTCTTTTAAATAAGTATGCTGATAAGCGAATTCCCCATATACTAACTAGAATTAATACAATTATATTACGAGTGAAGATAAGAGGTTCTAATATAAAGTAAGTTACATTCACAACAACAAAGCCCATCCCCCAGAAAGCATCAACAATACTCACATTTTTTATAGGAATACTTATGAGCCATAAAATGGCCATTAAAAATAATATTACAGATAACGCTATGACAAAATTCATGAATAGATTTAGAAATGTTACTAATTAAAAAGCACTTATTTAATTAATAACATAATTATTAATCCAATTACTACACCCTTAACAAAGCATATCCAATATAATTGATAATATGAAATTTTCCATTTAATTCTTATCTGATCAATAAGATTTTTATGCCATTCTAACATTTTAATAAAAAATAAAATTAATTAATCAGCTCCTTCAAATGAAGCAAAAAAACCTCCAAAATCAAAGTAATCTCCTCCAGCAGCTATTTTACCATCTACAAAATCAAAAGTATGATAAGAGTGGAGACTGAAAGATTTACCTGTTTCTACATGGGTGCCGGTCCATGTTCCATAAGTTCTTACACTTCCGTCTAACTTTCCAGTTTCTGCTAGAACTCCTGGCAGCCAGTTATCAGGAGTGTATAGGATATTATCAAATAAAGTCTGGTACATTTTTAAAGCTTCTATGTGTTCTGATTTACCGTATTGCTTAGAGTCATACATGGGTGGTTGCCAAAGTAAATCATCATGAATCATTGCAGATTGAGCAGCTATGTCTTCAGTTCCGTGTGCTAACATAAATTTCTTAGCAATCTCTAAATTAGCTGCATATTTTGGATTGTTTTCATTTTCAGGGGCACATGAAGCTATAAATAATAGCAATGTGATTAAGGATAATTTAAAAATTGTTTTCATTTTTTCCGCATGTATTTGATGTTATATATCTATAAATATAAGAAATTAACTTTGTCTTTTACTCATGTGAGTACAAAATGATATTTTGACAATCCATTAAAAATCCATAAATTACTTTCTTTTAAAAACTAAATTAATCATATTATGAAATTATTATTCAAAGGAATTATCTTACTAATGACTACAGTTCTATTTGTTAATTGTAACTCAAGTGGGGGAAAAAATTTAGTAGCTGGAGACAACTATGGGAAAACATATAGTATTGGAGATAATGCTATGTCTGAAAAACTACAAATGTTATCAGAGGCATATAGCATGCAAAATACAGACGAGTTAGTAAAACATTATGATGCAGAATTTCTTGGTGAAAACGGTGTGGAAACTACTCGAGAATGGTTAGAATCAATGGATTCAATAAGCATGAAGCCATATGTAATTATTCCAGTAAAACTTCAAGGAGATCCAGACACAAAAGTATTGGCATGGTCTAAAGAAGAGCGTCATTATAAAAACGGTTCTTATGAGAAATTAGATCTTATGGAATTTTTTAATTTCAATCAAGAAGGTAAAGTTGATGCATTTAGACAGTGGAAATCTATTGATTCTTCAAACTTTGGAAAATCTTATGGAGGGAAATTCATTGGTAAAGATGATAACGAATATTCTGGAAGACCATTGGTTTTCTCTGATAGAAATGAAGTTGAAATCATAGAGAAATTAATTAAAGATTATAACGATATGAATGTTGAGGAATTCGCTAAACCTTTCGCAGATGTTTCAGTTTTGAATACTTATGATGGAGAAGTACAGAAAATCAAAAAAGAGGAAATGGGAGGTTTGTTTAAGGACTATAAGTCTGTAAGTTGGGTTCCTTATGCGATTGTTCCTTTAAAAATTTATAACACTGACGCAGCATCTGGTGTTCAAGTGATGTCTAAGGAAACAAGAGTTTTTAAAAATGGGAAAGTGTGGGAAAAAGAATTATTTGAAATTTTCTATTTTGATTTAGAAGGGAAAATAACTTCTATGACTCAATATGCTAGAGATTTTTAATCTAGTGTATTAAGATATAAGAGCTGCTAATTATTTAGCAGCTCTTTTTTTTAATAAATCTTTATATTTATTGGATGAAGTTTTTATCACTTTTTTGTTTAGTTCTTTATGCTGGATTCATTAATGCTCAAGAATATGAAAAAAGGGTATACATAAACCAGAACGATACACTACCTTACAGGGTATTACTTCCCGAAAACTACAGCCCAAAAAAGTCATATCCATTACTCGTCTTTCTTCATGGATCAGGGGAAAGAGGAACTGATAATGAAAAACAATTGATTCATGGAAGCAATTTATATACATCAGAGATTTTCAGAAAAAATTATCCTACTATTGTAGTTTTTCCTCAATGTCCAAAGAATTCATATTGGGCTAGTGTTCATAAAAGTTCTTCCAAAAAACTAGAAAAGAGATTCAAGTTTAAAAAAACATTAAAGACATTTCGTACACAAGAATTATTAGAATTATTTTTATATGATTTGGAAAAATTCTATGCAATAGATCCTTCAAAACGATATCTAGGAGGCCTCTCTATGGGAGGTATGGGTACTTTTGAACTGGTAACTAGAATGCCAGATTATTTTGCAGCTGCATTTGCAATTTGCGGAGGAGGAAACCCTACGTGGTCAAAAACTTTAAGTAAAACTCCTTTTTGGATTTTTCATGGAGATAAAGATAACGTAGTTTCATATCGTTTTTCCAAACGAATGTATCGTAAAATGAAACGATTTAATAAGGCTATTAAATTTACCTCTTACAAAGGAGTCTATCATGAAAGTTGGAATAATGCATTCAATGAGCCAAATCTATTTCCTTGGATTTTTTCTTTTAAAAGATCTATGCAAAAACAGATTTCTTTAAAAATTTATTAAGCAAAGTAAATGTAGATACCAATTACTATAACACAAATTGCTATTCCTGCTTGTGTTGTGTACTTCCATGGAGTAATATCTACTTGTTTTGTATGCTCTTGAACAAATTCCTCTTTTCTAGGGTATAGTTTACCAATGAGTAACATGATCCCTACATTCAGAATAAACAACAAAGCCATTACATCTAAAAAGTGAGGATAGGCCTGTGCTTCAATTAATGCTAGAGCAGCCTCGTCTGTGACACCATTACCTTTTGCTAATTTCAATGCATTGGACACAAAGTAAGGTTGCATAAAAAATTGACTAGCAATGTATAATAAACAACCAGAAGCTAGTCCAATTTTAGCAGCAATAGCAGGTACACGTTTAGTTAAATAACCTACTACAATAATGGTTAAAATAGGAATACTGTAAATTCCGTTAATCTCTTGGAGATAGTCAAATAAACTTCCAGCATTAGCAATAAGCGGAGCAATAAACATAGCAGCAATTGCTAAAACAATACCAAAGATTTTTCCATATTTTACAATTGTTTTCTCATCTGCCTCCTTATTGATGTGTTGTTTATAAACATCAATTCCAAATAAGGTAACAGAGCTGTTTAATACACTATTAAAAGAACTTAAAATAGCTCCAAATAATACTGCAGCAAAGAAACCTACCCAAGCCGTAGGAAGTACTTTTTTAACTAACATAGGATAGGCAGAATCTGCACTTTCTAGATTTCCTTGAAATAGATGAAATGCAATTATACCAGGCAATACTACAATAATAGGTCCTAGTATTTTTATAAATGATGCTAGTAATAATCCTTTTTGTCCTTCCTTTAAGTCTTTAGCCCCTAAAGCTCTTTGAATAATTTGTTGGTTAGTCCCCCAATAAAATAATTGCACCAACATCATTCCTGTAAATATGGTATAAAATGGTACAGGATCAGTAGGGCCACCCATAGATTTAAACTTCTCTGGATTTTCTGTGGTTAAAACAGAAAGCCCCTCTAAAAGACTCCCATCACCAATCATTAATAACCCAAAAACTGGAATTAAGAGGCCACCAATTAACAATCCAATTGCATTGATAGAATCTGATACTGCAACAGCTTTTAAACCACCAAATACGGCATATATAGATCCAATAATTCCTATACCCCATACACAAATCCAAATAGATTGGGTATGCGTTACTCCTAGTAATTGGGGGATGTCAAACATACCGCTAATTGCTAATGACCCAGAATATAAAATCACAGGAAGCAATACCACTACATAACCAGATAGAAATAAAATAGAGGTTAATGTCTTTGTTGTAACATCAAAACGTTTTGCTAAAAATCCAGGAACTGTTGTTAATCCACCTTTTAAATATCTTGGCAATAAAAAAAGTGCTGTTACCACCATTGCAATAGCGGCAAGAGTCTCCCAAACCATCACAGATAATCCACTTTGGTATGCAGATCCGTTTAAACCAACTATTTGCTCAGTTGATAGATTTGTAAGTAAAAGGGATCCCGCTATTACTCCTGCAGTTAAGCTTCTTCCTCCAAGAAAGTATCCATCTGAAGAAGTTTCCTTAATATTTCTAGTTTTTAAGTAGGAAATGATAGCCACTAAAGCTGTAAATCCAAAAAATGATAAGAATAACATCATAGGTGATAAGTTGTAATTAGTGATAAATAGGGTTTGAAGATATATTTTTTATATTGAAAAGTAGATATAATTCTAAAAAAATAACCTCATCTATAGATGAGGTTATAAGTTTTAAAAATAAGGTTGATGTTTACTCATTAGCTTTTGCTCTTTCATACACATAAATCATCTTTATTTTTCCATTTACAAATAGAGCATCATGAACATGATGAACGGTTACCTCTTCACCATCCACCATATCAGTTAAATCCTGTCCAGAAGTTACCCATTGATTTAACACACCTTTATTATCGGTAAATTCATTTGCAATCATATATTTAGTTCTCCACTTAGGACTACTATTGGTAAACCAATCCTTTAAAAATCCAATATGAGCTTTAGATCCATCAATTACATCTCCATTTGGCGGATATCCTTTAAAAGCATCATCATTTATGTTTTCAATTGTCTTTAGGTCTTTTTCATTGTGTGCTTTAATATAGGTTTCCCAAAGTTTTGTGGTGTTCATATCCCCTCCGTAAAGAGATATTCTTGTACTGTCATTAGGAATTTCAACTCCAATTGGATTAGGCGAGCTTTGTGTTCCTGATTCATTACTATTATTACAAGAAATAGAAACAATTGCCATTAAGGTTAATACTAATATTTTTTTCATTTTTAAGTTTTTTATTGTTGAACCACCATTACTTGTTCCCATATTACGCGAAGTCTAAAACCTTCTGGATCATATTCAGACATTTTTGATTTTGATGGCGGTGTAAAATCTGACACATCTAAAGCTTTCATAGCATCAACAAGAGTTTTGTAACCGTCCCATGTCATTACTGTGCTTTCATCTTGCCCCATTGGATAAATTTTAGCTCCAATACCCCAATTTGTTAATCCAGTTTTATCTTCTTTAATTGTTTTTTCCATCATTGGCTTCCATAAGTCTTGATTTTCACTAACAAAACCTTTCATATTTTTTGGACGAGCATAATTCCAAACAGAATATTTTCCTCCCTCACCAGGAATCTGATCTAATACTTTATAATTGTGAATTTCATAAACAGTATATGGAGACATCGCATCTTGTACATCAAACCCTAAAGATTCTGCATTCCATGAAGTACTTGTCATAGCTTCAATGGATGGATAGCCGTTAACAAAGGCATAATTAACATCATTATTGCCCGCTGTACCTACTTTACGCATCAATAACCAGAGGTTTTGTTCTCCTCTATCAATAGCAGCCTTCTTTACTTTAGACCAATACGTTGTTTCCTTTCGTTCAAATTCTTCAACATCATCAGAAGCTACTGATACATAAGTTATTGAATAATACTGAGCTGTCATTGATAGAGATGCAAGTAATGCAACTCCTAAAAGTAATTTTTTCATAATTTTAATGTAATTAAAAATGGATTAGTTAATAAATAGTTTTTCTAAAAATTTAGAAGTAACTAAAATAATAAATTAATTGTAAATAACAATTAATTTATAGTTCTTTTAAATAAAGATCCAGTTCTTTTAATAACTTTTTAGAACTTTGAATGTGGTTTTCATAAAGCCCAGTAAGAAGTGAAGTATTTGACCCTCCCCTAAAGAGTAATCTCATTATGATTTTATGCCCATCGTGAGATTTTAATGATTTAGTGTACCAAGATATTTGAGTAAATAAATTTTTATGAACTTTCTCCCCTATACGTGTCCATTCATATATAAAACCATTTTTATCCAGTTCCAATTCAAGAGCATTGGCCCAATTTCTCTGATCAATTTCAAACATTTCTATTTCATTTACTTGATCATAATAACTGTACAATAATTTTTCAAGACTTTTTTTATGGAGATGTCTTAAAAAACCAGAACTTTTAAGAGATTCAAAGGCTGATCTATTATAATTTAATTGTTTTTCTATAATCATATCAAAAATAGATTGCTGTATTTTCAATTGATTTGAAAAATCATTTTCAATCAGCATTTTAGAAACTTCGTTGCAAGCATGGGCATGATCAGTTCTAAATTTCAAAAGTTTTTCAGATTCTATCATATCTAATTGAACATTTGATTTTATTTTCTCAAAATAATTTTTTAGTGCTTTTTTCTCTAATCGAGATTGATTCATATTATTTACTTGTAAAGCAATCAATATTCCTAGAGCTACTAATATAATTTCACCAATGGCATATTTTAAATATCCAGAAGAGTTTTTTGAGTTTGATCTTGCTTTTTTTAAGAGTTTAAACGACATGTAAAAGAGAATTTTATCTAAAGATTCAATGAATTAAATATAACGTTTTCATGATTATAAAAACTTTTTTCTAATTTAAAAATATTTTTTAAATTAGTTTCTTTTTAAAACGAATTATATTTTTAAATAATAACTATGAAAAATATATTTATTTTTCTATTAATATCTTTTAGTATGAATGCACAACAAGAACAATTACCGTTTTATGAAATTGGGAAGTATTCTTCAGAATATTCATCAACAAATGTTGTATCAAGAATGATCGAGGGATTAGGGTATCGATTTTATTGGGCAACTGAATCTTTAAATGAAGATGATTTAAATTATAAACCAAGTCAAGATAGCAGATCTACTTTTGAAGTAATAGAACATATTTATGGATTAACGCTTGCAATTGTGTTAACAATAGATGGTAAAGAATTTGATTTTTCTCAAGATAAATTAGACTATCAAGGATTGAGAGAAAAAACTTTGAATAATCTAAAGTATGTTTTTAATAGTCTCAAAGAAATCGAAGATTTGTCAACTTTAACAATCACACTAAATCAAGGAGGTAATAAAATGTCATTTCCTTTTTGGAATATGATTAATGGCCCAATTTCAGATGCGATCTGGCATTGTGGTCAAGTAGTTACCAACAGAAGAGCTAGTGGAAACCCTATTAATTCAAAAGTGAATGTTTTTGTAGGAAAAACAATGTAATAAACTCATTTTTTAAGCGATCAATTATTTAAGTTTCAATAATTTATTATTCATGAAATCTTTGGCAAATGCCAAAGATTTTTTTCTAGCATCTAAGTTGCCACCAACATGTACTCCTTTGTCAACACAGAAGAGAAAACCAATCTTCTGTAACATAGGATTAGACATTGGTAACCTCAAATAATTCATCAAAACATCTCCGTCTGCTGTTAAATCAAATAAACAATCTTTAAAACTATACCCTTTTTCATTCCAAACAACGGGTTTTTCACTATCAAACCCATGGTGTGCATCTGGATATGTAGTGATGCTTATATTGGTTGTATTAGATAGTTTTTCAACCAGATCTTCACAGGGTTTAGCCGGCGTCCAGTCATCTGCTTCACCTATTAAAATATGTATTGGTGCTTTTGTAAATGAAAGGTTTTCTGGATTTATAAAACAGGGTGGATAAAAAGCTAAATGCGCAGCAAAACTCACTTGATCTGTGATTGCCTCTTTTAAAGGCAACCAACCAGCAAATAGAGTTACTCCGCCGCCTAGACTCCACCCAGTGATTGCTACTTTATCCTCATTAATCTTAGGATGTTTAGCAAGTTTTTCTAGTGCTCTATAGGCATCAAGAATAACAGCAGCAATGGTAACTTCATCTTGTGATCCTACTGTTGAGGTAATGCCTCTACTTTTAAAACTATTAAGTTGAAATGTAGCAAAGCCTTGTTCTTGATACATTTTAAGATAATCTAAGTGATGTTTTCTCCATCCCATACTCCCAGCAACTCCGATAATTAAAGGGTATTTTTTGTCAGAATTTAAACTATCTACGGGGATTGTGAGTTGTCCAAAAACTTGCTGCTTTTCTTGACCATCTAAATCTGTAATGATGTCGCTTAATGAAAATGGATTGGCACTTTCAAAATGAATGATTTCTTTTTTATTTTGAGCATTTATACAAAAACTAATAAAAAGTAGCACTATACTAAGTCTGTTCTTTATTTTATTCATTTTGTTATATTTTTTTGTTTAATGAAAAATAATATGAAGTGCAACTAAACTTATTGCTAAAGCAATTCCCCAATTTCTAATTCTTTTATTAGAGGGTTGAAAAAGAGAAGCCAGTTTGTGAATTTTCCCTTTGTTCGCGAATAATGCAAAACCTAAACTCGTTGCTATAACCCAAAAGGCTCTTAAAAAATAATTCATTTCAGGAAATAATAATTGAAGAGCAATGTTAATTGGTAGTGAGGCAATAAAAGCCATTAAAACAATTTTTCTATTTGGCTTTATTAATAAAACTGCAGCACAGATTAACACCACTATTCCACAATTAATATAATAACGAAGATTATTTAGCGTATGTGTAAAGGCTGAATTAGGGTTGTCAAATTTTAAATACAATAAAATGAACCCCATAATTAATGCAGTTCCAAGACTAAATAAAATAGTTTTACGTCCTGCATTTATTTTTTCTCGATCTGTTGCTTTTTTATTGATATACGTTGCATAAATATCTGTAGACCACAATGTGGCTAATGAATTAAAAGTAGAATCTACGGTGCTCATTAATGAGGCAAATAGGCCACAGAGAATAATTCCCTTAACTCCATTAGGTAGATATGTTTTTACTAGGTAGGGAAAAGCTAAGTCAGGTTCTGATAGACTGTCTCCAAGTATTCCATATAAGGCAATTCCAGGAACAATTATAATAACAGCCATAAAGTATTTAAGTACTCCCCCTACCATTAAGCCTGTTTGAGCATGTGCCACACTTTTTGCAGCTAATGCTCTTTGAATAACAGTTTGGTTGGCACACCAATAATTTATGTTTAAAAAGAAAAGTCCAAATAAATGAGTCCAAGGCAATGTAGAATGATCACTTGGTAAATGAAGATGCATTTTATCAGGAACTTTTACATATAATTGTTCCCAGCCCCCCAAATGATAAATAGCAGTTAAGCAAACTACAATACCTCCAAGAAGTAATGTTCCAAACTGAATGATATCTGTCTTCACTACTGCGCTAAGCCCACCAAAATAAGTGTATACTGCTGAAAATACTCCAAGGATAACAATTAACATGGCGATGCGAATCATTCTATTTTCGCTCAAAAAAGATAATTGCTCACTAAAAACCATATCAGCGGCATAGGCTCCCCAAAAAAGAGCAGCTCCAAGAGTTATTGTTGCAAAAAGCGCCATATTAGTTAATGAGTAAAAAAGAGCAATACGTTTTCCTAATTTTTTTGAAATAAATTGGGTAATGGTGGTTATTTTTTCTTTTAAGAAAAGAGGCACAAATACAAAAGCCCCTAATAAAATTCCTTGAACGGCATTAATTTCAAGATTGGCTTGAGCTAAACCAAAAAGATAAGCTGAGCCCATCATTCCTAAGAATTGATATCCTTGTATATTGGTTGCTATGGTAGATAAAGCTATGGAGTACCAAGGTAAATTTCTTGAACTTAAAAAGTACTCATCTGCCGAACTGTCTGCACTTATTTTTCCACGAAGCGCAACTAGTAGTATTATTATAAAATAAGAGATTACAATTATAAAATCTATCATAGTTATTTTCTTTCACCATTTGCCAGAGGACTGTTAGGCTCTGAATTTGGAACTCGTCCAAATACTTTTGGAAGAGAGACTGTTTTTAATCTTGGAAGTACCAATCTGGCAAAGATTTCACACTCTTTTTCATGGGGGTATCCAGAGAAGATAAATGAATTAATCCCCATTTCAATATAACGTTCAATTTTTGCTACAACCTGATCTGGATTCCCAACAATAGCTGCACCACAACCTGAGCGTGCTAATCCAATTCCTGTCCATAAGTTAGGTTCTACATAATATTTTTCATCAGACTCTTCTCTTAACTTTGACTGTCTAGACACTCCTAAAGAGGCAGCATCTTGAGCTCTATTTCTGATATCAGTTCCTCTTTCTATATCTAATTTTGAAATTAATAAATCTGCATAATCACGAGCCTCTTGTTCAGTTTCTCGAACAATTACATGAATTCTAAGCCCAAATTTAACAGTTCTATTATAGTTAGACGCTTTAATAGTCATGGTATCCATTAAGTCTTTTAATTTTGATTCTGTTTCAGGCCACATGAGATATACATCACAAAATTCTGCACAAAGATCTACACCATCTGGAGAATAGCCTCCAAAATAAAGCAGTGGGCCACCATTTTGTTGGTAAGGTTTTACAGGTCTTGAGGTTAAATCTAATTGGTAATATTTTCCTTTAAATTTTATTTGGTCTTGTGTCCAAGATTGTTTTAAAATTTGAATGACTTCTCTAGAACGGGCATAACGTTCTTTTGAAGATAAATCCATTCCAGGCAAGTTAGATGAAATAATATTAATTGTTAATCTTCCTTTGAGCATATGATCCAAAGAAGCAATTGTTCTGGCCAACATGGGCGGGTGTACTTCTCCACAACGTATGGCTACTAAAAAATTAATGTTTTCTGTTAAACTTCCCATTCCTGCCACAAATGATAAAGGGTCTTGACCTACTTGATAAGAGGAGGGGCATAGTACATTTTTAAAACCTAATTTATCTGCTTTTTTCACAATAGAAGAGGTATTCTCCCAAGAGCTTTTATAAAGAGGGTTTCTATTTCCTAAAAAATCATCATCTCCATTACATAATGGAGCAAACCATGAAATTTCCGCACCATCAATATTGGATAAGTTATTATTATTCATCATCTAGAGTAGATAAAATTTGATGTCCTTAAAAGACTGTTATTTTATTCAAAAAACAAAAATATGGTATTCTGAATGGATTTTCATTTCACTAAAAATAATGATAAAGAATGAGTAATTGTGAATCAAATAAAATTTTTTTAAAGTCCAATCAAGTATTGGAACTTAAAGAAGAATTGGGTTTGATTAAATTGCAGTAATTGAAAGTGAGCACCTTCAATTTCTTCAATGGTATTTTGATTTCCACCAAGATAGAAAATTGTTGATGGGTTTGGATTCCATTGAACTAAAGGTTGAATAAAGAATTGATCAGTAAATGTGTTTTTTTGAGAAACGAGCCTTACATTAAATTCATTACTGAACTGATATCTTAAGTTTAAACGAGCAATACTCCCCTCAAAATAATTTCCTTGACCATTTGTTTTTTCTAGTCTTGAATATCTTATTGATGGATTTATAGTTAAATTGTCATTCACTTGAAAATTTAAGGTCATAAAAGAAGAAGTAAGGTCTCCGATTTCTGGGATATCCTCATTAACAGAAAGATCTTTTCCACTGTTTAGATTTACTCTAAAATTGAAGGATTCACTAGGAGATCCATTCACAGAAAATGAGTGCGTAGGTAAGTTGTTAAAACGAATTCCTAAGAAGGTTTTTACGGCATCATAATCTAATGTGTATGATAGTTCTGTTTGTCCGTAAGTTTTTAAGGAAGCAAATAAGTCTACACTAAAGTTTTTGTATAAATCTTCAAAAGTATACACCACATCTATCTTAGTTCCAAAGCCAAAAGATTGTACGGCAGGTTTATTAATAATATTGATATATTCATGAAAAAGAGTTCCCCATTTACGGTTATTTTTAACTACAAAACCAACGTCAGATCTGTATTGAGGAGAAATATTTCTGTAGTATACATAACTTTGCCAGTGCTCGGTTTTTCTGTAAAGTTGAATGTAAAGAGCATCTCCATTAATGTTATCACCATCTAAAGCAATTGTTTTTCCGTTAATCGTAGCATCTGTATCAATCCAATCATTAACAGGTTCTTCATTGAAGTTTTTGAAAACTTCAAAACTTAGACGGAGATTTTGATTTAATAGAAAAAGTCCGTCAAATCCAAAAAGATGGCCAAACCCACCTCCTTTGAAGAATCGATTCATCATGACCCCTCCAAATCGAGATTTAGGACTTAATAAATGTTGATAGCGAAGTACATTTACTAAACTTTTACCTCCTTGACCTGTGTAAGATCTATCCTCACCACCAACAAGATAAACAGAGTTTTGATCTAATGCGTTTAATAAAAACACCCTAGATTTCTTTCCTTGACTTAATAATTTTGTTGCAATAGACGGATTAACAATAGATCTTGAGTAAAATGCACCATCAGTAAAATTTACAAGATCAGTTCCTCTATTAAAAAATGGTCGCCTTTCTGGGTATTGTAAAGAAAAAGAAGAATTTACATCAATTTGAGTAACATCAGCTTCAACTTGAGAAAAATCTGGGTTAAGTGTTAATTCAAAACTTGTGTTTTTATTGATGTCTAAATTAAGCCCTAAACCAACTTTTCCTTTCACAGAACCATAAGAAATTTTTTCATCAGAATTGTTTCTAGATCCTTGAATATTACTTGAAACATAGGGTAGAATTTCCAACCGTTTATCAATAACTATATCTTTTAAAATTAGATTATCCGAAGTTTGACAAACCACACAACTATTATTTCTATCACGAGGTTGGCTACTAACCTCAATTTCATTTCCATTTTCGAAGTATCGTCTATAAAAGTTGATGTGCCATTCTTGATCTGTTCCATTCGGAAAAGGAATTTCAGAAAATGGTATTTTCATTTCTACGGTATATCCATCATTTATTACGGCGGATTTAGATTCAAAATTCATATTAAAAGTACTGTCATATCGATCTGAGTCAGATAAGGCATTTACTTGCTTCACATCAAATTGACTTCCTAAGGAGTTAACAGCTAAAGCCAGGTTATTTCTTGCGTCTGCGAAAGGATCTAAACGAACCATCACAAGATCATCATTCCAGATATTAAAATCATCTCTTGGACGAATAGAGCCTCGAATATTTTTTGGATCATCCTCTGCATAAAAAGCAATAAATAAATAGGTGTTAGAATAAGTAACGTAGGCAGTGGTTTTTTTTTGTACTTCTAAATTATTGGCTGGACTAATTTCAATATCTAAGGGTATTTTAGTAGCATTTTTCCAGATTTTTTCAGACAACAGACCGTCTAAGATAATTTCATTTTCATTTACTTTAGTTGGTGAAAAAGATTCTTGTGCAAGAAGAACCTGAAAAGAAAATAATAATAAAATTAAAGTTATAGATCTCATATTGAAAAATAAATCTTTCAAAAATAATTTTTTTAACCTTATAAAATACTTTTAAATATAAAATTGGCTTTGTTTTAAGAGTTTATTTTTTGTAAAGTATATTACAGATTTACCTCTAAGACTTGTCTAATATTTCTTGATGACCCTCCTGCTTTAATTTTGTACCTCCCTTTTTCTAATGACCAATCATTGATTTTTTCATTCCAATAACTCAATTCTTTAATTGGAATTTTAACCGAAATTTGATCATTTTCACTATTTTTTAGAAGCTTTGTTTTAGCGAAAGATTTTAATTCTTGAAGAGGTCTTTCTATTGTTGAGTTTTGTTTTTCTGTGTAAAACTGAACTACTTCTTTTCCATGAAACTCACCAACATTCTTAATATTCAGTGAAATATTTATAGTATCATTTTCAATTTGTGCTTCCATAGGACCATATTCAAAATCAGTATAACTAAGCCCAAAACCAAAAGGGAAGGATACCTCTAAATTTTTTGAATCAAAATGTCTATATCCTACAAAAACACCTTCATTGTAAAAGGTGTAATCCTCGTCTTTTACTTTATCCGCTTTAGGAGTTTCGCTTGGAGGAAATATTAAATTTTTCACAAGCCCCTCAAGAGTAATCATTTTTGGGTTTTTTGGAAAATTTTTGTGTGAATCATGGTCAGATAAATTTACAGGAAATGTCATTGGCAATTTCCCACTTGGATTTATTTTTCCAGACAGAATATCTACTACTGAATTACCCCCCTCTTGTCCTCCTTGCCAAGCCAATAGAATGGCATCGGGAAGGTGCTTCCAAGTTGCGGTTTCAATAACACCCCCTATATTTAATACCACAATTATTTCTTTATTCTTTTTGTGAAATGCATCCGCGAAATTAGCTATCATTTCTTGTTCAGTTTTAGTTAATATAAAATCATCTTTTTCTGAACGATCTCCCCCTTCACCTGAATTTCTCCCTATTGTTAAAACTCCCACATCCGATGTTGCTACAATCTCATTAATTTGATCTGCAGTATAGATGATTTCCGGGGGAGAGAATGGAGTAAATATGGCGTCTAGACCCTCAGGTTTTATAAAGCCATTACTATTAATTTTCTCGTGTGACTCAACTATTTCTTTGGCAACTTTATTAATTCTAAATCCAGCATTTAAAAACCCCTCTTCTAAAGAAATTGTGTAGGCTTCATTTACATCTCCAGATCCAGTTCCTCCTGCAATAAATTCATAGGATGTTATTCCGAGTAAAGCAATATTTTTTTCATTAGTAAAAGGCAAAGAATTTTCATTTTTTAACAAAACCATCCCTTCAGCTGCTGATTTTCTTGTAATTGTTGCGTGTTTTTTTAAATCTGGGGTATTATTAAACCTGTAATTTTGCATTTTTTTAGTTTTGAAAATCAGGGTTAAAATCCGTTTTGTAGCTTTATCTATAGTATCTATTGATAATTCTCTATTTTTTACAGCCTTAGTTAAAGCTTTCCATTGTCTGTTGGTACCAGGCTCTAATAAATCATTTCCTGCAGATATTTGAGACGAGGGATTTTTACCCCCAAACCAATCGGTCATTACTAAGCCTTTGAATCCCCATTCATTTCTCAAAATATTGGTAAGAAGCCATTCGCTTTCTGAGGTATAGACTCCATTAATTTTATTGTAAGAAGACATAATAGTCCATGGTTGTGAACGCTTTACAATATGTTCAAAACCTTTCAAATAGATTTCATGCATAGCTCTATCTGAAACAATTACATCATTTAATACTCTATTAGTCTCTTGATTATTAGCTACAAAATGTTTAACAGAAGTACCAATTTCATTACTTTGAATTCCATTTACAATAGAAGCGCCCATAAAACCAGAAAGTAAGGGGTCTTCGGAAAAATATTCAAAATTTCTTCCACATAAAGGGTGTCTATGAATATTTGCCGCAGGGCCTAAAATAACGTCGATCCCGTATGCTTTAGCCTCTTTTCCCATTGCATTCCCCACCTCGTAAACTAAAGTTTCATTCCAAGAGGAAGCCAATAATGTAGCAATAGGGAATGCCGTACAGTAATATGTCTTATCATCATTCTCTCTAATTGGTTCTATTCTTAATCCTGCTGGGCCATCAGACAGATGAACAGTTGGAATTCCTAATCTTGGTGTAGGAACAATTGCGCCAACAGCACCAGGAATACCCCCAGGCTTTGTCATACCTATGGTTGAGGCCATACCTGCTCCTTTGAGTAGGTGAATTTTTTCTTGAAGAGTCATTTGAGAAAGTACATCAAGAACACGATCAGTTATTGCTTCACGGTCATCCTCATAAATATCTAATTTACTATTGCTATTTCTGTCTAGGAAGGTGTAGCCATCAATTGTTAGTTCATGAATATCAGTTCGGTTATCGTATCCGTCCTCAAAACTTATAAATGTTTTATTGATATACCAAAAAGAACTTATTGAAGCGATTAAAATCAATAGAATAAAAGCAACTATAATTTTTAAAAAAAACAATTTTTTTTTCATCATAGGGTAGCTTGAAACTCAATTACACTGCTTTTAATGAACGTTCCGGAGGTGACTGATACATCCAACATGTTGTTAAAAGTGATATTGAGAAATAGATGCTTAAAAATAGGGTAAAAGAAAAATTAATTTTTAGCATAAAAATTTCAGTAGGATATAGTAAAAACAACAAGCCAAGAACAACTCTAGAAATTTCAAAGAAAAAAGCCCATTTATGACCATCCAATAATGAGGTAAAGCCAAAAATTGTTGTAGAAATAAGAAGTCCAAAACTCAGTTGTGTATTTATGCTAAGAGCTACAAAATTGGTGAGTAAAACATAAATAAAGATATTGATACAAACAAATTGAAAAATAGCATAAAACTTATGAAGTGTTGAGTATTTTGGAGCATATTTTTTTTGTGAATAGACATTTTCTACTATGGATATTGGAAAACGTTCGGCTACATCTTTTGGCCTCCAACCTGTTGGCATAAACCATAATTTAAATTTATCTAACCAGTTTTTAGCTCGCCATGCATCTTTTGCTAAACCCCAGTTGTGTTGAAAATTTATAATAATTGGATTCCATGTCTGAACAGGTTTCAAGGTTCCATAAACACAAGGCTTATCATCCAATTCTTCTTGAAATGTACCAAACATTCTATCCCAAATACAGAAAATAGCAGAAAGGTTTTTATCTACATACTCAGGATTTATGGCATGGTGAACTCTATGTTGAGACGGAGTTACAAGTATATACTCTAGTAAACCTAGCTTACCTATATGACGCGTATGATACCAAAATTGGCCAAATAAATGTAAAGGAGCCAAAATAATTATAATCTTTTGTGGTACTCCAAAGAGCGCTGCTGGAATTAAAAACAATGCTCCAAAACCAATAAGATTTTTTGAGATACTTTGGCGAAGCCCACACGCTAAATTGAATTCTTCACTACTGTGATGCACAACGTGTCTGTTCCAAAAAACATTAATGGAATGATTTAATCTATGGTTCCAATAACTTGCAAAATCCATACAGATTAAAGCAATAACATATAAGCCAATACTTTCCTCTAGTTTTATCAAGGCAATATTTTCTAATATGTAAGGATAGGTAATAATTATAAAACCAATTCCTAAGAGATCTTTGATCATATTGGTTGTTCCAGAACTTAAACTTGAAATGGTATCCATTAAATTATAGGTGAGGTCTTTTTTCCAAATTCCGTAAATAATTTCAATTAAAATCAATACCATAAAACTTGGTAAGGCAATCAGTAAAACATTTGCGTAAGTTTCCATTTTTTCACAAAATATTTTGACAAGTTACAAATTAATTTTTTTTAAAAATTGTATGATTACTTTTCCTCTTACTTAAATAGAAAAACATTTAGCATCTTAGGTTAGTTGTCTAGACTCACTAATTATAATTTTCTTATATTATAGATTGTTTTATGTATCCTAATTTATGTTTTTGGTCGAAAAACTTGAATAAAAAAAGGTCAAAGATATTAGATTTAATCTGTAAAAATATTTTACTTTCTAACATGTCTGATCAAAAAAACACAAATCATCAATCTATCGGTAAATTTGAGGATACCAGATACGAAAAAATTCATAACATTACCTATAATTCAGCTCAAGTAGCTTCCATTTTAGTGGCTGAAGAAATAGCGCTGCTTATCAGGGAAAAACAGCAACAGGAAACTTTTTGTGTTTTAGGGCTGGCAACTGGATCTTCACCAATAAAAGTTTATGAGGAACTAGTTAGAATGCATAAAGAGGAAGGTCTAAGTTTTTATAATGTAATTACTTTTAATTTAGACGAGTACTATGGCATGGATAAAAATAATATTCAAAGTTATTTTTACTTTATGCACGAACACCTTTTTAATCATGTAGATATTTTGCCTGATAATATTAATATTCCTGATGGTAATATAGCATCGGATAAACTTCGTCAGTACTGTATAGATTATGAAATGAAAATTAAAAAGGTTGGGGGGTTAGATTTTCAATTATTAGGTATAGGTAGAACAGGTCATATTGGTTTTAATGAACCCGGATCACATTTAAAATCTGAAACTAGAATAATCACCTTAGATCATATTACAAGAGTTGATGCAGCTCCCTCTTTTTTTGGAATAGAGAATGTTCCAAGAAAAGCTATTACAATGGGAATTGGAACAGTTAAAAATGCTAAAAGAATTGTGTTATTAGCTTGGGGAGTAAACAAGAGTAAGGTAATTAAAAAAACAATAGAAGGAGAAATAAGTGCTGATGTTCCTGCTACTTATTTACAAGAGCACGGTAATACTACTTTTATTTTAGATGAAGAAGCTGCTGCAAATTTAACACGGATTAAAACTCCCTGGTTAGTAACTTCATGTGTTTGGGATTTAAGTTTAAAGCTTAAAGCGGTTGTTTGGTTAAGTAATTTATTAAAGAAACCTATTCTAAAATTAACAGACAAAGACTATAATACTAATGGAATGTCTGGTCTTTTAATGCAAGAAGGATCTGCCTACGATTTAAATATTAAGATGTTTAATAAACTTCAAAACACTATTACAGGGTGGCCCGGAGGGAAACCTTTTGCAGATGATGCTAAAAGACCGGAAAGAGCTGACCCTTCCAAAAAAAGAGTACTCATTCTTAGCCCTCACCCAGATGACGATGTAATTTCAATGGGAGGCACTTTTGACAGGTTATTAAAGCAAGGTCATGATGTGTATGTAGCTTATCAAACTTCCGGAAATATTGCTGTTTCCGATGAAGAGGCACTAAAATTCGCAGAGGTTTCAAAGGAAATCAACACAGACTCCATAAAGATTAATGAGATTATTGAATTTATAAAAAACAAAAAAAGAAATGAGAGTATAGATTCTTTAGAGGTTAGGCATTTAAAAGGGATCATTAGAAAAAGAGAATCTCTTGCCGCTACTAGATACTTAGGCCTTTCAGATGAAAATGTATATTTTTTAAATCTTCCTTTTTATGAGACTGGAACTATTAAAAAAGGGAATTTAAAAGATGAAGACATTGCTATTATGACAAGTCTAATCGATAGGATAAAACCACATCAAATATATGCTGCAGGAGACTTAGCAGATCCTCACGGAACTCATAAAGTTTGTTTGGATGCTCTTTTTAAAGCTTTGGAGGACTTGAAAAACGAACAGTACATGGATAATTGTTGGGTTTGGTTATATCGAGGGGCTTGGCATGAGTGGGAGTCTCATGAGATTGAGATGGCTGTTCCTCTTAGTCCAGACCAAATATTAAGGAAAAGACATGCTATTTTTTATCATCAGTCTCAAAAAGACGGTGTAATGTTTCAAGGAGATGATTCCAGAGAGTTTTGGGTGAGAGTTGAAGATCGAAATCGATTAACTGCAAAAAAATATAATGATTTTGGTTTGGCAGATTATGCAGCAATTGAAGCTTTTAAACGATACCATTTTTAAAAAGAACATCTCATTAAATATGAAATGATGAATAAAAACAAACAAATTATTTCTTTTTCAAATAATCAAATTAAAGAGAAATTACTTTTTGATTCTGAAGCAATATATGATAAGTTTTTAAATTGGATTAGCGGGGAATTTGATTTGTACCCTCAAGATCAGTTGGAGGGATTAAAAATTTTTTTGCCTGAAGGAGAAATTATTATAAGACATGTTGTTAAAAATGGCAAAATAATTACCAAAGTAACTTTAGAATGTAGATTAATTAGGAGTGGACAATTAATTTTCGATAAAATCCTGCATAACTATAACATCCTAATGAAATATTAATAATTATTAAAAAAGTTACTGCAATATCCTGTTCTTGACATGTTCAATATAAGATCTTCCAATCACATATTTAATACCGTCAATTTCAACACTATTTCCCTGAACTGCCTCAATTTTATCTATGGCAATTGTGAAAGACCTATGTATTCTTATAAAATTATTAGAGGGTAACTTTTCGGTAAAACTACTCAAAGTGCTATGGATAATATATTTATTTGAGATCGTTGTTATTTTTAAATAATCTCTTAAAGATTCAATAATTAAAATTTCATCTAAATATATTTTTTGCATTTTCTTTTTATCAACTTTGATAAAAATATGTGCTCTTTTAGCAACCTTTAGATTTGATGTCAAATTAGAGTTAAGTTCTTTAAATGCTCGATTAACAGCTTTTAAAAACCTTGGGAATGATATGGGTTTCATCAAGTAATCTAGGACTTCTAATTCATAAGTTTTTATTGCGTATTCACTGTAGGCTGTAGTAATAACTATCATTGGTTTTTTATCTAAACTTTTAATAAAATCCAACCCATCTAATAGCGGCATATTTATATCTAAAAATAGTAAATCAACTGTATTAGATTTCATGAAATTTAACGCATCAATTGCACTATTAAAAGTATCAATAACCTTTATGTTATCAATTTCTTTGATGTGATTTTTTATAACATTAATGGCCAAAGGCTCATCGTCGATTATCAAACAGTTGATTATCATTATACTTTTATTTTAAGATTAACTGTAAACACCTTGTTGTTGTTTTCAATATTTAAGTCATATTCATCTTTACTATAACCTAGGGCAAGTCTTTTCTTAACATTATTTAAACCAATTCCACCTGGATGCTCTACAATTTGCTTTTGCTTTCCTAATTTAGGGACTGGATTTGATATAGTAAAATAAAGAAAATTATCTATTATTTTAAAATCTAAGTCAATTTTTATATTTCCTATGTTTTTATTCGCGCCGTGTTTAAAGGCATTTTCAACAAAAGATAATAATAGTATAGGGGCTATTTTCTTATTCATAATATCGCCGCTAATCTTCATGTCTATTTCCAATAATTTACCGTATCTAATAGATTCTAATTCCAAGTAGTTTTGAATACAAATTATTTCTTGTTCTAGGCGCTGCCTTTTTGTTCTTGTTTCGTATAAGAGATATCGCATTAACTCTGAAAGTTTGAGTATTATTTTGGGTGTTTTTTCAGATTTTTCGATTGCTAAAGAGTAGATGTTATTGAGAGTATTAAAAAAAAAGTGTGGTGATATTTGAGTCCTCAAAAATTTAAGTTCAGTTTCAGATTGCATTTTTTCTAGTTCTGCTGTTCTTTTTTGTTCCTCCAGCCAATCCATAGTTATTTTTATTGCAGTTACAAATGTTATCACATACAATTCACCTATCATCATATCAATCGCATAGCTAAATGTAAAATCATTAATAACTGCTGGGCCTTCGGGCCAGATATTTTCGCTCACTAGGTAATAGGTTAAATTGAATTTTATAAAAACCATTAACAGGAGAGATCCAAGTAAAGCTATAATAAAAGAGAAATATTTTTTCTTAAATACAAGCTTTGGCATTAAAATAAAAATATTGAGATAAACTAGAACCATGTGAACAGGGAAACCAATGATATTAGTTTTTAGCGAATACAAATAATCGTTAAAATAGTTCCCCCATCTCAAGGTATTTAATAAAAAATAAAAAAGCCAAAAGAAAACATGATGCCTACGACTAAGTGTAAATATTTTTTTTGCTTGCATATTTAAGTTTTTTTTTAACGTTTAACCGAACTCAGTTGTTGTCCGTCTAATTTTATTCGCCAAACAGTTATTTTTTTTGATTTTTACTTCAGTAAATAGGAAAAGATATTGATTATTAAAAAAGCTAATATAGATATAAAATATATCATCGTGTTTTGTTTGATCTTATAGTATTATAACAATAAAGTTGAAAAATAGAGGGCTTAAAATTTGAACAAGCTATTATTTTCCTCCCTAAACAACAACTCATTTACAGATGAGGTTGAAAATACTTCAAGTCAAAATATTTCATACAATTAGCAAATCTATATGATGTCTTTCCCTTAAAAAAAATCTTTCTTTAATAAAGAAATATTAAATAGTAGGAATTTTTTTTACGGCAGCTAAAGCCAAATTATAATTGGCGGGCAAAAACTACAACTAAATAATGAATATTATAGATTTATCAATAATAATAATATATATAGTGCTTACCATTGGATTAGGCATTTGGGTGTCAAAAAAAGCAACTAAAGGTTTAAATTCTTACTTTTTAGGTGAGAAATCTATTAAATGGTATTACCTAGGCCTAAGTAATGGCTCAGGAATGTTTGATGTCTCCGGAACAGCATGGATGGTTGGAATTCTTTTTTTATATGGCTTAAAGAGTTTCATGTTTATGTGGCTTTGGCCGATTTGGAATCAAATATTTGTCATGATGTTTTTAGCTGTTTGGATAAGGAGATCAAACATAATGACTGGTTCAGAGTGGATTTTAACTAGATTTGGAGATTCTAAAGCTGGTAGAGCTTCTCATATGATTGTTGCTGTTTTTGCAATTATTGCAGCAATAGGATTTATTGCATATTTTTTTGAAGGTGTAGGGAAGTTTATGTCAATCATTTTACCTTGGGATCTTACCTTGGAAATAAATGAATTAGTAATTTTTAATTCAGAACAATCTTTCGCACTAATCATTATATTTTTAACCACACTTTATACTGTTAAAGGGGGTATGTTTTCCGTTGTAGCGACAGAGGTTCTTCAGTATGGCATAATGGTGATAGCGGGGCTTTTAGTAGCAGGATATGGCTTTTTTGCTGTAACTGATGTGGAAATAAATAATGTCATTACAGCAGAATGGCGAAATGTTTTTTTTGACTGGGAGTTAAAAACCCATTGGAGTGAAAAATTTCAAGCTTTTAATGACTTGATTGATTCCGAAGGATTTAAAATGTTTGGAGCACTAGTTGGAATGACTCTATTCAAAGGATTTTTTGCTAGTATAGCTGGCCCAACTCCTAGTTTTGATATGCAGCGAATATTAGCCACTAAAAACGTAAAAGAGGCGGCATACATGAGTGGTTTTACTAATTTAATTTTATTTATCCCAAGGTATCTTTTGATTGGTGGAATAGTAGTTATTGCTTTAGTAGCCTTAAGCCCAGAAATGATTAATAATTCATCTCTAAACGGCTCAGATTTGGAGGTGTTGCTACCAAAAGTAATTAATTTTCATATTCCAGTTGGAATTAAAGGGTTGTTATTAGCAGGACTTTTGGCAGCATTTATGTCAACTTTCTCTGCTTTTGTTAATGCAGGCCCTGCTTATTTAGTGAATGATATCTATAAAAAATATTTTAAACCAAACGCAACCAACAAACATTATATAAAAGTTAGTTATATCGCATCTTTTTTAGTAGTAATCTTGGGCGTATTTATGGGCTTTTTTGCAAATTCTATTAATTCACTAACCTTGTGGATTACGTCTGCTCTTTTTGGGGGTTACGTAGCAGCTAATTTTTTAAAGTGGATTTGGTGGCGCTTTAATGGTTGGGGTTATTTTTGGGGAATGTTGTCTGGTTTATTGGTGGCAACTCTTCAATTTATCTTGGAGCAAAATAAAGAAAGTTTTGACGAGGGTTCTTTATTATATGAATTACTTCACGTTCATGCTATTTATCTGTTTCCAATTATCTTTATGGTATCTCTTACAGGGTCTTTTTTAGGGACATACTTAACTAAGCCAACTGAAATGAATACGTTAAAATCATTTTATAAATCGGTAAGACCCTGGGGTTGGTGGAAACCTGTTTACAACGAACTTTTGAAAGAAGATTCAAATTTTCAAAAAAATACAGATTTTTGGAAAGATATGTTAAATTGTGTCATTGGAATTATTTGGCAATCTAGTATGATTGTAATGCCAATTTATTTTGTTATAAGAGATTATCCTAAGGCCACTATATCGTTATTAGTTTTTGTCATCACTTCAATAATTCTTAAATTTACTTGGTATGATAAAATTAAAAAAATCATTAATTAAATAATGAAAACTCTAAAGCAAAGCTCAAAAATTCCATGGCAAAACAAACCTAAATTATGCAATGATGTTTTATGGCGTTATTCTTCCAATCCTATCATTGATAGATATGATATCCCTTCATCAAACAGTATCTTTAATAGTGCTGTAGTGTCATTTAAAAATGGATTTGCTGGTGTCTTTAGATGTGATAATAAAGCGGTTCAAATGAATATTTTTGCTGGATTTAGTGAAGATGGCATTAATTGGGAAATTAATCATCATCCCATAAAAATGAAAGCAGGAAACACTAAAATGATAGATTCTGACTACAAATATGACCCAAGGGTTGTATTTATTGAAGACAGGTACTGGATTACTTGGTGCAATGGTTATAACGGACCTACAATAGGAATAGGATATACATTTGATTTTAAAGAATTTTTCCAATGTGAAAATGCTTTTCTTCCTTTTAATAGAAATGGAGTTTTATTTCCAAAAAAAATAAATGGGAAATATGCCATGTTAAGTCGTCCTAGTGATAATGGACATACTCCTTTTGGAGATATTTATATCAGTTACAGTCCAGATATGAAGTATTGGGGTGAACACAGATGTGTTATGAAAGCAACCCCTTTTGAGGATAGTGCATGGCAATGTACAAAAATTGGGGCAGGACCAATTCCTATTTTAACCAATGATGGTTGGCTTATGATTTATCATGGAGTTATTAATACTTGTAATGGATTTAGATATGCTATGGGGACTGCTATTTTAGATGAAAATAAGCCAGATGTTGTTAAGTATAGAACTCAGCCCTATTTGTTAGGTCCTGCAGAACATTATGAAATGGTGGGTGATGTCCCAAACGTAGTGTTTCCTTGTGCCGCCCTTCATGATATTGAACAGGATAAATTAGCAATTTATTATGGTGCTGCTGATACTGTTGTAGCAATGGCATTTGGTCACTTGAGCGAAGTAATTAATTTCACAAAAGAAAATAGTCTATAATCAAAAAATATAATGATTTATAATATAAAAACAGCTGTAAAATTCACCTTCATAGTTTGTAATATCATACTTTTTTTTGGTTGCTCTAAAGAAAGTGAAATAAAAAATATAAATAATTCAGATCTAAAAGTTATTGGTTACGTTGCAGGTTATGAGGATTTTGACCCCTCATTAGTTGATGCCAATAAATTAACACATATTAATTATGCATTTGCAAATATTGTAGATGGAGAACCAAAGTTTGAGTTAACAACAGACTCAATAAAAATTTCAAAATTAATAGCTCTCAAGAAAATTAATCCAACATTAAAGATACTTTATTCAATTGGTGGCTGGGTATGGTCAAATAATTTTTCACATACTTCTGCATACAAAGAAAGCAGAATGAAATTTGCAATAAGCAGTGTTAAACTTATGAAAAAACATGGCTTTGACGGGGTAGATTTAGATTGGGAATTTCCTGGACAAAGAGGAGAAGATAATGATTTTAGACCCTCAGATAAAGAAAATTTCAACCTTCTTTTAGAGGAAGTTAGAAATGAATTAGAGAAACAGGGAGCATTAGATAAGAAACATTATTTACTAACAATAGCTACGGGAGCCGATCAAGCCTATATTGATAATACAGATCTTAAAAATGCTCATAAATATTTAGATTTTATTAATGTGATGTGTTATGATTTTTACCACGGTTGGTATTATCAAACTGGTCATCATGCTAACTTATATCCATCAAAAAAAGAAAGATTTAAAGGAAATAGCGGACATGAAGCAATTACTCGACATATTAACGCTGGAGTTCCCTCAAATAAGTTAATTATGGGGATCCCATTTTATGGTAGATATTGGGGGAAAGTTAAAACAGAAAATGAAGGCCTTTATCAAACCTCTATGACTACAGGTATTATTGTTCCTTATTGGGATATTTTACAGAAAATATCATCAGGTGATTATATAAAATCCTACGATAGTTCAGCTAAAGCTTCATATTTATGGAGCGCCTCAGACAGTATTTTTATATCATGGGAAACACCAAAAGAAATTGAACAAAAAGTGTCATATATTAAAAAAAACAGACTTGGTGGAGCTATGTTTTGGGAGTATAGTTTAGATCAAAATCAAGAATTACTCAATGCTCTTTTCAATAACATTAAATAATTTTTAAAAAAATTAGGGAGGGATTGAAACGAACTACCACAAATTTTCCACATCAATTTTAGAGTCAAATAATTTATTTTTTCTTACAAATTCTCAATCCAAAATCAGAGTTTAATGGATGTTAATTTAATATGAGAAAGTTAATTTATAGCTTATCGATATCAGTGCTATATTGATAATTTTATTCCCTAATATATAGGGAATGTTAAAAATTTTAACAAACTCCTTACTTTATTAGTTATTAGTCGAAATTATTTACGAGTTTGTATTTTTTTCATTCAATTTAGATATTATTAACATATTAATTTTAATTATGATACAAAAAATAATGAATTTGGTGCTTGTAATATTTGTTTTTAGTGCATTTAATAGTTTTGCGCAAACAACAGTTACAGGTACTATTTCAGATTCAACTGATGGAATGGAGTTGCCAAGTGTTACTGTTTTAGAAAAAGGTACTTCAAATGGAACTACGTCAGATTTCAATGGTAAATTTACCATTGAAATATCTAACAAAAATGCCACGTTACAATTTTCTTATCTTGGTTACAAAACCAAAGAGATAACTTTAAATGGAGAATCTATACTCAATGTTACTTTAGAACAAAGTGCTGAAGCTTTAGACGAGGTAGTTGTTACAGCTTTAGGTATTTCAAGAGAGAAAAAATCTCTTGGTTATGCAGTAACGCAAGTATCTGGCGAAAATGTCAATACTATTAAAGATAATAACCTTGCAAGTTCTCTTGCAGGTAAAGTAGCTGGGCTTCAGATTTCACAATCTGGATCTTTGGGTTCTGCTTCCAGAATAACAATACGAGGAAATAATTCTTTGGGAGGTAATTCACAAGCGCTTATTGTCGTTGATGGAATGCCTATTAATGCATCTTTACCAATTAACTCTGGGGGTTCACAGATCAATTCTGGTAGTGCTGATAATGGTGGAAGTCCAAGTTATGAGCCAAGCATTTCAGGTGGTGGTATTTCTGATATTAATCCTGATGACGTAGAATCTATTTCTGTATTAAAAGGGCCAAGTGCAGCTGCTCTTTATGGTTCTAGGGCAGGTAATGGTGTTATTCTTATAACTACAAAAAAAGGGTCACGTTCAAATAATTTGGGTGTTAGTATAAAATCAAATTTATATATTGATAATCCAATGTTATTACCTGAATATCAAAACAAGTATGGTCAAGGTTCTTTCGGAGCTGCCTACACAGACCGTTTAAGTGACTGGGGTGAACTTTCTTGGGGAGCTCCATTAGACGGATCTCAACAGGCCTATTATAATGGAACTAATAAGTCATATAGTGCTCAATCTAATAATGTTAAAGACTTTTTTAGACAAGCTACAAGAAAAATAACATCTTTATCAATTGATAAAGGTTCAGAAAACTCTTCAGTTCGTTTTTCATATACGAACAACTCTTCTAATTCAATTGTGGAGAATTCAGATTTAGCTAGCCATAACTTTAATTTAAGAGCAGTTACAAATTTATCAGACAAACTAACTGTTGATACCAAAGCTACTTATTTTACTCAGAATGTTAACAATAGAGCCTCAACAACAGGAGCTCAAGGACTTTTAGCTTATGTTTATAATATGCCAAGAAATGTTGCTGTTGACGATTTACGTGATTACCAGATGGCGAATCCTGGAGCTCCAGAAGATTTTAATGTAATTCGTTATGCTGATGGAAATACAGGGAATCCATTTTGGCAAGTATATAATGATGAAACATCTGTTCGCAGAAGTAGATTTTTAGGCTTCGCTAAGATAAACTACGAATTTACAGATTGGCTAAGCGCTTTTGTTAGAGTTGGTGCTGATGTTACTAATATAAGAGATATTAAAATATACAAGCCAGGACATCACTTTATTACCAGAGGATCTATGGAAATAGGAGAAAGTACATTTAATGAATTAAACTCTGAATTCTTGGTAACTGCAAAACATGATTTTACAGATAAACTTAATATAGTAGCCAATGTAGGGGGTAATCTCTCTAAAAGAACCTCCGAAGGAATGTTAGTGAGAGGTACAGATTTTAAAATACCAACTGCATTTTTCATTTCAAATTTAAATGTTGTGAATGCGCCAGAAGAGTCTCCATTAGCTATCAAAAAGGTGAATTCATTATATGGCTCTCTTAATGTAGCTTACGACAACTTTTTATATTTAGATGTTTCTGCACGTAATGACTGGTCTTCTACTTTGAGTGAAGAAAATAGATCTTACATGTATAACTCCGCAAGTCTATCAGCTATTCTTAATAAATTTATTGATCCAGATAGAGAACTATTTAATTTAATTAAGGTTAGAGGAAGTGTTGCACAAGTAGGAAATGATACAGAACCTTACCAGCTTAATCAAACTTTTAGTGTCCCAGGACAGGGATACCTTGGGCTTACCACTTTGTTATCACCTACAGTTAAATTAAATTCAGGTTTGAAACCTGAAACTGTAACTTCATCAGAGTTTGGTTTAGAACTAGGCATGTTCAGCAATAAACTTACATTAGACGTATCTGTTTATAATATGTCAACTGAAGATTTAATTTTTGATGTTCCAGTTCCAGCTGCTACAGGATATTTATTCAATAGAGAAAACATTGGTAAAGTAACCAATAAAGGCCTGGAGATTGCACTTGGAGCTACTTTATTAGAAAGCAACGACTTTTCATGGAATACATCTTTTTTCTACTCTAAAAATGAAAATAAAATAGAAGAATTAGTAGAGGGTATTGAAAGTTTTCGATACAATACTTCAACCGATGGTAATGTTGCAATTGTTGCAACTGAGGGCGGAGGTATTGGAGATATATATGGAAGAGTTTGGACTGGTGAAGTAGATGCAGATGGAGTACCAATTGCTTCAGAAGCTCCAGATGTATTTCTAGGAAACGCTCAACCAGATTGGAAAGGCGCATGGTCAAATTCAATCAAGTACAAAAACTTATCGTTAAACTTTCTAATAGACGCAAGAATAGGTGGTAAAATATACTCACAAACATCTGCTGATTTAGATCGTAATGGTGTCTCTGAAAGAAGTTTGCAATACCGTGATACAGGGATTACTGTTAGTGGTACAAATACAGGTACAGGTAGTGCCAATACTGAAAGTATTACAGGTCAACAGTACTGGACGGCTATGTCTAATATTTCTGAGAATTATATCTATGACCAGGATAATATTAGATTAAGAGAATTAGCATTAGGATACAGTATTCCTCTGAAATCTAATAAACTAGGAATACAAAGTGCAACAGTTCAAGTTGTTGGTAGAAATCTATTTTTCCTTATGAATAAGGCTGAAGATATTGACCCAGAATCTATGCTAGGAACTTCTATAGGAGTTCAAGGGTTGTCACATAATGCTATGCCTACTTTAAGAAGTATAGGATTAAATTTAAATGTAACTTTTTAACATAAAAATACTTAACAATGAAAAATAAAATTTTAATAATAGTAAGTCTTGTACTGGCAATATCAGTGTCATGTACAGATGATTTTAATGATATAAACCAACAACCAGATGCTCTTTCTACTTCTGATGTTAGTGCTAAGTTTTTTGTAACAACATTACAACAGCAATTTTACAGACCAACAATGATTCCATTGTGGTTTGGAGACTTAATACATCCTGATGGATTTTCAGCTCAAATCTCAAATGGTTGGGCTGGTTCCGACTGGAGTGGTGATTTAGGATGGGTATATAACAGTTTTTATACAGACCTAGGTGCCTGGGACTGGTATGCAGCTTATAATAGTACCTTAACTTCCTACATGAATCTTGTTGGTGAAGAAGGACCTTTAGAAAATGAGCAATATTATGCTTTAGGACTTATCATGAAAGGATTATATTATACACAATTCACTGAGACTCATGGAATGATTCCTTACTCTGAGGCATCTGATCCAAACATTCAATTACCAGTATATGATGCTCAAATAGATATCTACAAAGGAATTATTACTGAGTTAGATCAGGCTATCGCTATCATTGGTTCAAATACAACAACCGGAGAAGGTGTTGATCAATTAGGTGAAAACGATGTAATATTTGGTGGAAATATGCAAAACTGGAAAAAACTTGCAAATAGTTTAAAATTGCGGATTGCATTAAGAGCTAGTGGAGCTTCTGGAGAAGATTTTTCTGCAAACGCAGCCTCTGAAGCTATTGCCTCAGGAGTACTTGCTGAAACGGATGCATTATTTGCAGCATATCCAGAAGAGTCAAATATTTGGGGAGGTTCTGCGTCATATGGTGATATATGGCATAATTTCGCCGGCAGTCAATGGAGAGCAACTGAAGCGATGGTTAATATCTTACAAAATAATAATGACCCAAGATTAAGTAAAATTACGAAGCCTAGTGTTGGTGGAACAATGACAATTTTAAAGCCAACTACTGGTGAGAATGTTGCTCTAATTGATGATCATGTAGCCTTTTTACAGAGTACGTTAAACGGAGCTGGTCTAGTTTTGGGTACAGATTATACTTGGACAGAAACAGCTACAGATATAACTATAACAATGCCAGAATTTACTAACTACGTTGGGTTACCTTCCCGACTAAGTGGAAAAATTAAAAGCTATATGCATCCTGATTTATTCTCTGAACCTTCAGAGATAGTTACTCAGAAAACAAATGAAGGTAGTCCAATATTCCCTACAATTGTTATGACAACTGCCGACTCACATTTTATGATAGCAGAAGCAATTGTTAAGGGCCTTGTCTCTGGAGATGCTAATTCATATTATCAAATAGGCTTAGATAAAGCGATGGCTCTATGGCAAACATCTACATCATCTGATTTTTTACTATCTGACATGGGATCACTAAGTGGAACTACGGAAGAACAGCTAGAAAAGATAGCAACACAAAGATGGGTAGCTAACTATACCAATGGTTATGAATCTTGGGCAATTGTTAGAGATACAGGATATCCAAGTGCAGCGTTTATTGAATCAACTAATAATGATATCATAAGCTTTGCTGGAGATCTAAATGGTGCTTATCCTCAAAGATTACAATATGGAACAAGTGTGTATACGTCAAATTCTACCAATGCTCAGTCTGCAGTATCAACTCAAGGTCCTGATAAAATGACTACTAAATTATGGTTTGCTAGATAGGTATATTTAATTAATAATTAATAAAGGGAGATTTTTTATAAATCTCCCTTTATTTTTTAAAAAAAAGAATAAATTTATAAATACTATGAGATATCTTTTAATCTGTATGATATTTGGCTATTCAATTTTGAGTTTTTCTCAAGAAAATAAAATCACTCAAGAAAAAGAGATCACCTATTTTGGCAGGGATCATTTTATAATTGAAGGAACGTCTATCTCAGATTCACTTAAGGAAAGCCCATACGATAGGTTACCTATTTCTTATAAAGATAAGGTAAGAGAGCCAGTTTGGGAATTGTCAAAAGCATCTGCAGGAATAACTGTACGATTTCACTCGAATTCCACAAGTATTAGTTTAAAATGGACAATTTTAAATGATTTTGATATGCCTCATATGGCATCTACTGGTATTAAGGGAATAGACTTATATACGAAATATAACAATAAATGGAGATATGTAACTTCAGCAGGAGCCCTAGTAGGTCAAAAGAAATATCAAAATAACGAAGTCGCTTCTGATAGTATAAATGAATATGAACTAATAACAAACATAAGTTCTGAATTTAGAGAGTATAAATTATTCTTACCCTTGTACGATGGAGTTACCAAATTAGAAATAGGTATAGATAGTGATGCTCAAATTAAAAAGGCTACTCCCAACACAAAAAAACCTATTGTTTTCTATGGTACAAGTATTACTCAGGGAGGCTGTGCTTCCAGACCAGGGATGGCACACACAAATATTATATCTAGAAAACTAGATGTAGATTGTATTAATTTTGGGTTTAGTGGGAATGGTAGAATGGAAACACCAATAATTGAATTAATTTCTGAAATTAAAGCTAGTGTTTATGTGATTGAATGTTTGCAAAATATGAATATAAAACAAGTGAAAGAACGTGTCTTACCTTTAGTAAAAATTATCAGAAAAAAACAACCATCAACACCTATTATTTTTGTTGAAAATATGATGTATAAGACAGCCTTTTTAGATAAGACAATAGAAACTGAATTGATACAAGAAAATTTGGCACTTAAAAATGAATATGATAAAATTTTAAAAAATGGATTTCAAAATATTTTTTATATAGAAGATATGAAAGCTGATGGTATGGATAATGAAGGAACAGTAGATGGTGTTCATCTTACCGATCTGGGTTTTTTAAGATATGCTAATTATATAATTGAGAATTTTAAAAAGTACAATCTAATTAAAACAGTAGCCCATAAAGATTAATATTTATTTTTAGAGACTATTTTTTGCAGTTTTAATCATCATTAAGTTGTCATTTGTCGAAATAGTTTTCTTTTTAGGCTTATGTTCAGTTTCTTTATGATTGAAACGAGTTTTTCAGTTTAAAAAGTTTTAATTTTGAATTCAAGAAGGGTGATTTTATCACTCTTCTTTTTTCTTTCCTTTTCTAATTAGTAGGATAATTAAATTATTTTTACCTATGGTAACATTAACTTCATTAGACTTTGTAATCATCATTTTATTTTTTGCAATTACACTTTCAATAGGTATTTATTTTTCAAAAAAATCTGGAAAAAGTTCTTCTGAGTTTTTTCTATCTGGGAAAACAATGCCATGGTGGCTTCTAGGTGTATCTATGGTAGCAACAACATTTTCTACAGATACTCCTAACTTAGTTACAGATATTGTAAGAACAAATGGTGTGTCAGGTAACTGGGTGTGGTGGGCTTTTTTAATAACTGGACTACTTACTGTTTTTATTTATGCTAAGTTGTGGCGAAAGTCTAATGTTAATACTGATATTGAATTTTATGAGCTTAGATATGGAGGGCCACCAGCACATTTTTTAAGAAAGTTTAGAGCTGTTTACTTAGGGGTAATTTTTAATGTAATAACTATGTCGGCAGTTACCCTAGCAGCAATAAAAATAGGGGGTATAATGTTAGGATTAGAACCTTGGCAAACGGTAATTAGTGCTGGGTTAATTACGGTTGCGTTTAGTGCATTAGGTGGTTTTAAAGGTGTCGTATATACTGATTTTATTTTATTCTTTGTAGCTATGGGAGGTGCTATTGGTGCCGCTTTTTACTTGGTAAACATTCCAGAAGTTGGGGGTATAGAAGCTCTTTTAGCTAATGAAAATGTAGCTAATAAACTTTCTATATTACCAGATTTTAGTGATAAACAATCTGTAATCACATTATTAATTATTCCACTTGCTGTTCAGTGGTGGAGTTCTTGGTATCCTGGGGCAGAGCCAGGAGGAGGGGGCTACATCGCTCAAAGAATGTTAGCTGCTAAAGATGAAAATCATGCAATTGGAGCTACATTTTTCTTTAATATTATGCATTACGCAATAAGACCTTGGCCTTGGATTATTGTTGCTCTAGCATCTTTAGTAATATTTCCAGATTTAGCAAGTATACAAGAAGCTTTTCCAAATGTAACAGAGAATAAGTTAGGTCATGACTTGGCATACTCTGCGATGCTTACAATGTTGCCAAGCGGATTACTTGGATTAGTTTTAACATCTTTAATAGCCGCTTATATGAGTACTATTTCTACACAGTTAAATTGGGGCTCATCTTATATGGTTTATGATTTTTACAAACAACAAGTAAACCCAAAAGCCTCAGAAAAAAAACTTGTTTTTGTAGGAAGAATTTCTACTGTACTATTAATGGTTCTAAGTGCAGTATTAGCTTTATTCCTTCAAAACGCCTTACAATTATTTGAATTATTATTAGTATTTGGAGCAGGAACAGGATTAATTTTTATTCTAAGATGGTTTTGGTGGCGAATTAATGCTTGGAGTGAAATTACAGCAATGTTTGTATCAGGGATTATTTCAATTGTATTAAAATTAACATTTGTAGGAGACTATTTATTTGCTCCTAAAACTGGAGTTTTTCAAAACTATTACGAATATCCATTTGTAGTTTTAATAACTACTTTATGTTGGTTATTTGCTACCTATGTAACCCAGCCAGAGCAAAAAGAAGTATTACAAAATTTTTATAAAAAAACTCAGCCTGGAGGTCCAGGATGGAAGAAAATAATCAATAGAGCAAAAAAAGAAGGAATATTATTAAGTGAAAATGGTAAGGGTTGGAGCGTTCCATCTGGAATTATAGCAATGTTATTAGGATGTATACTAATTTATAGTTGCATGTTTGCTACCGGATATTGGATTTATGGGTATTATGACAATGCAATTTTATTAACAATTATTGCTCTTTTTTCAGCGTTTTTATTGATGAAGAAATGGAGTAAAATAAAAGCAGAAATTTTATAATAACATAGCTTTTGATCCCCTCAATATAGAAAAATAAATACACTAGTTGTAAACGGCTAAGAAATTAATAATCTTGTATATTGTAAAGAATTATATTAAAAAATACTTTTTAGAAAAAGTATATGAATCGAGTTTATAATAATACCTGTCCTGTAAATATCATGTTAAGCAGTATAGATAGTTTAAAAGAAACTTAGATAATAAGAAAAGGTATCACAAATAATAATATAAAATAGTAGGATGAAAATAAGCGATCAAAAAAAATATTGGAAAACGAACTTAAAGTATCTGTCAATCTTGTTATCTATTTGGTTTGTTGTCTCCTATGGCTTTGGAATTGTATTAGTAGACGAATTAAATAGCATTAGAATGGGTGGGTTTAAACTTGGTTTTTGGTTTGCTCAACAGGGTTCAATTTATGTTTTTACTATTTTAATATTTGTGTACATAAAATTGATGAATAAATTGGATGCAAAATATAATTTAGATAGTTAATTATGGATTTACAAATTTGGACATGGGTATTGGTAGGAATTACTTTTTCCTTATACATAGGGATTGCTATATGGTCAAGAGCAGGATCAACAAAGGAATTTTATGTTGCTGGAGGTGGAGTTTCACCTCTTGCTAATGGATTAGCTACAGCCGCAGATTGGATGTCTGCAGCATCATTTATTTCAATGGCTGGAATCATCTCTTTCAATGGATATGACGGGTCTGTTTATTTAATGGGCTGGACTGGAGGCTATGTATTGTTAGCACTTTTATTAGCTCCCTACTTAAGAAAATTTGGAAAATTTACAGTTCCAGATTTTATTGGAGACCGTTATTATTCAAATGTTGCCAGATCTGTTGCGGTATTTTGCGCCTTGATAGTTTCGTTTACTTATGTAGCCGGTCAAATGCGAGGGGTAGGGCTAGTGTTCTCAAGATTTTTAGAAGTAAACATCAACACAGGAGTTATCATAGGGATGGTTATTGTTTTATTTTATGCAGTTTTAGGAGGCATGAAAGGAATAACCTATACGCAAGTAGCACAATATTGTGTATTAATATTTGCCTTTATGGTTCCTGCAATTTTTATTTCTATTCAGATGACAGGGAATCCAATTCCACAAATTGGATTTGGTGGACAAGATGCAAATGGAGTATATCTGTTAGACAAATTAGATGGTTTGCACAGAGATCTTGGTTTTGCGGAATATACTTCAGGTAGTAAATCCAAATTAGATGTATTTTTTATTACTGCTGCTCTTATGGTTGGTACTGCAGGATTACCCCATGTAATTGTTCGTTTTTTTACAGTTAAGAAAGTATCTGATGCACGTAAATCTGCAGGATGGGCATTGTTATTTATCATGATTTTATATACAACAGCTCCTGCAATAGCAGTTTTTTCTCGAACAAATATGATTGAAACTGTAAATAATAAAGAATATAAAAATATGCCAAGTTGGTTTACCACATGGGAGGAGACAGGATTGTTATCCTTTAATGATATAAACAATGATGGTAAAATTCAATATCTAGCAGATTCGTCAAAAAATGAATTAATAGTAGATAAAGATATTATGGTATTGGCTAATCCAGAAATAGCGGGCTTACCAAACTGGGTAATTGCATTAGTTGCAGCCGGAGGATTAGCAGCAGCATTATCTACAGCAGCTGGGCTGTTGTTGGTGATTTCTGCATCAGTATCACATGATCTGATTAAGAAAATGATAAAACCAGACATTTCGGAAAAAGGAGAATTAGTAGCAGCTCGTTTGTCTGCAGTTGTAGCAGTTTGTGTTGCTGGATATTTTGGGATTAACCCACCTGATTTTGTTGCCGCTACAGTAGCACTAGCATTTGGATTGGCAGCAGCCTCTTTTTTTCCTGCAATTATTTTAGGAATTTTTACAAAGAAAATGAATAAAGAAGGGGCTATTTCAGGAATGATTGTTGGTGTTTTGGCAATGCTTATTTACATGCTAAAGTTTAAATTTAATTGGTTTGGTGGAGGATCAAAAGAAGATTGGTGGTTAGGAATATCACCTGAGGGTTTTGGAACTGTGGCAATGATCATTAATTTCATAGTGTCTATAGTCATTTCTAAATTTACTCCAGATCCACCAAAAGAAGTTCAAGAAATTGTTGCAAATATTAGAATTCCAAGTGGCGCGGGAGAAGCCACACATTAATATGATTAGAAAAAATATTAGATAATAGTTTACATGAGAAAAATTAATATATATCTACTTGTTATATTTGTTTTAATGGCTTGTAAACAATCAACAGAATTAATCGTACCTTTTTCCAACTCTGAAATTGAATATTCTGGAAGAATAGACTTCTCAAAGGATGAAGCTGCAGATTTTTATTGGTCTGGGAGCTCAGTGAAAATTAATTTTGAAGGAACTTCTATCCAAGCACTTTTAAAGGACGAATCTGGAGATAATTATTATAATGTGATTATAGATAATGATAGTATTTTTATTTTGAGACCTACCACAAAAAAACAATACCATGAATTAGCCTCAAATTTAACCAAAGGGAAACACACAGTCGAGATTTTTAAAAGAACAGAATGGGATAGAGGAAAAACAAGTTTTTATGGATTTAAACTAGATGCTAACTCTAAAATGCTATCTAAATCTGATTCAAAAAAAAGAAAGATAGAATTTTATGGGGATTCTATTACAGCCGGTTTTGCCATCGAAGACTTTTCAGGGAATGATTCTCCAGACAGTACTTTTACAAATAATTATCTAAGCTACTCATCTATAACTGCTAGATATTTTGACGCTAAGCATCATTGTATTTGTAAAAGTGGAATAGGAATTACGGTTAGTTGGGATCCTTTAATTATGCCAGAAATTTATGATCGATTAATTCCAACTGACGAAACTAGTATTTGGGATTTTTCATTATTTACTCCAGATATTGTTGTTGTTAATTTGTTGCAAAATGATTCTTGGTTGGTAAATGTACCAGAGAATGAAGAATTCAAAAAAAGATTTGGAGAAAATAAACCCACTAACGATTATATTATAAAAGCTTACGAACGATTTATAACGAACTTAAGAAAACAATATCCTAAAGCAACTATTATTTGTACTCTAGGGAGTATGGATGCTGCAAAAAAAGGGTCTGAGTGGATAAATTTTATTAAAAGTGCTACAACAAACTTAAACGATAATAAGATATACACCCATATTATGCCCTATATTAAATCTACCACACATCCCTCCATAGGAGACCAGCAAATAATGGCTAAAAGTTTATCACAATTTATCGATAAAAATATTGTGTGGTAATAAGAAATGATAAAGTTTAAAAATATACAAAAATGAGCAACTATCACATAAAACATCTCGAAGAATACTATCAAGTATATAGAAAGTCTATTCGTGAACCAGAAAGTTTTTGGGAAGAAATAGCCGAAGAACATTTTTTATGGCGTAAAAAGTGGGATTCTGTTCTAGATTGGGACTTTTCAAAGCCAGAAATTTCTTGGTTTAAAGGAGCAAAATTAAATATAACTGAGAATTGTATTGATAGACATTTAACAACTCGTGGAGATAAAACGGCTATTTTATTTGAGCCTAATCATCCAGATGAAGTTGCTGAACATATAAGCTATAATGAACTTTATAAACGAGTTAACAAATTTGCAAATGTTTTAAAAGAACAAGGTATAAAAAAAGGAGATAGAGTCTGTATTTATGTCCCTATGATTCCAGAACTGGCAATATCTGTCCTTGCATGTGCTAGAATTGGAGCCATCCATTCTGTTGTGTTTGCTGGCTTTTCAGCTACAGCTTTAGCAACTAGAATTAACGATTCAGATTGTAAAATGGTCATTACTTCAGATGGATCTTTCAGAGGTTCAAAAACCATTGATTTAAAAGGTATTGTAGATGAAGCCCTAGAAAGTTGTTCGTGTGTAGAAACTGTATTAGTTGCAAAAAGAATAAATACTGAGATCTACATGAAAGCTGGTCGAGACAAATGGTTAGCACCACTGTTAGAGAAAGCTTCTGATGTTTGTGCACCAGAAATCATGAATGCAGAGGATCCATTATTTATTTTATACACCTCAGGATCTACAGGAATGCCTAAAGGAATGGTACATACCACAGCTGGATACATGGTATACACTGCCTATACGTTTAAAAATGCATTTCAGTACAAAGAAAATGATGTGTATTGGTGCACTGCTGATATTGGCTGGATTACAGGACATAGTTATATTGTATATGGTCCATTAGCAAATGGTGCCACAACAGTGATGTTTGAAGGAGTTCCAAGTTATCCAGATTATGGGCGTTTTTGGGACATTGTTCAAAAGCATAAAGTCAATCAATTTTATACAGCGCCAACTGCAATTAGAGCATTAGCCAAACAAGGTACAGATGTAATAGATAATTATGATTTATCCTCGTTAAAAGTTTTAGGGTCTGTTGGAGAACCTATTAACGAAGAAGCTTGGCATTGGTACAATGAAAATATTGGTAAAAAGAAAAGTCCTATTATCGATTCTTGGTGGCAAACAGAAACTGGAGGAATAATGATTTCTCCAATACCCTATGTAACACCTACGAAACCTACCTATGCAACTTTGCCATTTATTGGTATTCAACCTGCATTAATGGATGAAAATGGTAATGAATTGAAAGGAAATCAAGTTGAGGGTCGTTTATGTATTAAATTCCCTTGGCCAAGTATCGCTAGAACGATATGGGGAAATCATCAACGATATAAAGAAACTTATTTCTCTGCATTTGACAACAAGTATTTTACTGGAGATGGTGCACTAAGAGACGAAGTAGGGTATTATAGAATAACAGGTAGGGTTGATGATGTGATTATAGTTTCTGGACATAACCTAGGAACTGCACCAATAGAGGATGCTATTAATGAACATCCTGCAGTTGCAGAATCTGCCATTGTTGGCTTTCCTCACGATATTAAAGGAAGTGCTTTGTATGGATATATTACATTAAAAGACACAGGTGAAACTAGAAACCATGACAACTTAAGAACTGAAATCAATCAATTAATCACAGATAGAATAGGTCCAATAGCCAAACTTGACAAAATGCAATTTACCAATGGGTTGCCTAAAACACGTTCTGGTAAAATTATGAGAAGAATTTTAAGAAAAATTGCTTCTAATGAAACTGATAGTTTAGGGGATACAAGTACCTTATTAAATCAAGAAGTTGTTCAGGATATAATTGATAACGCGCTATAAAATTATTAAACCATTAATTTGTGGTGAGATTATTTTTTATTATTCTGTGGTAAAAGTAGAGGCGGGTAATCCTTCTCTATTAAATAAACTTGCAACACTAGTGTCTTTCCATGCATACCGAGCGTATTTTGGATTTTGGATTTTGGAAGAATGTATATAAACCTTATTATTTGCAATATATGCCTCTGCTTTAACATATTTTTTATCAGCACCTGCAATTTCAAATGATGAAAGTTCTTTATCATAAGAGGTTAAACCAGAACCAATAAAATTAAATGTTACAATTAGTTTATTACCAGATACTTCAAAATTTTCATACAGTGGCCCAGAAGCTACAATAGGTTTTCCATAATCATTAGAAAGTGCTAATCCAGCCAATCTATACCCAACATCATGTTTGTTTGATGGATGGATGTCATCTATTTCACCAATATCTAATGTCACTACCATACCAGTTTTTTCAACTTTTAATGTTTTTCTTTGAACATTTCGTAATGAAGAGGATAGACCGTTATAATTCTCAAAAGGTGCTATTTGAACAAAATAAAATGGAAAATCTGAATTCCATTTTTTACGCCAATCTTTAATCATAGCTGGAAATAGAGTTTCATATTCTTTAAATCTTGAAACATTATTTTCTCCCTGATACCAGATACTTCCTTTAATATTATAAGGTATTATGGGGTTTATCATTCCATTAAAAAGGGCTGATTTTGAATTTTGAGTATAGCTTTGTACTTGAGGTCTTTTTGAAAAATTTATAGATGGATCTTCATATAAATAAAAAGAATAATAGGGCCACGTTTGCTCCTTTTCATTAAACTGATTGTATACCTCAGCAATAACTTTATAATTCCATATTCCATTTAATGACTCGTTAGCCCCCAAAGAATTATTTAACGAAATCTCACCAACCTTTCCCTCGTTGTATTGGTTTATGACCTTAATGATTATACTATTCTGACCAGTTTTGAGAAGATTTTTAGGTATTTTATATGATTTATTAGCTAAACTTTTTTTCCCTAAACTAGAGCCAATTTTTTCCCCGTTTATATAAGTAAATTCCATATCAATAATAGGTCCAAGATGAAGAGTATAATCTCCTTTAACTTCTTTTAATGAAAAAGATTTTTCAAATAAAATAGCTCCATCAAAATCATTTGTTTCAAAAACATTATCAAATGAGCCTGGTAAGATTAGTTTTTTCCATTTCGTATAGCCTTGATAACTTGAACTGATATACTTATCATCTTTAAAGTCTAGCTTCTTCCATTTATATGGCTTTCCTATAGGATCTTCCAAGAATAAGTACCAAACATCTGAGGGTAATTTGATGGATTCAAACTGAGAAAACCATTCTTTTGATTTGGATGATTTATTAACCAATGTATCATAAGAATTCATGTCTTCTTTTAAAAAATCTATGGTGTTTAGTGTTTCTCTGCTAGTCCAAGCTTCAATATCAGTTCCGCCCCAGCTCGAATGAATAATTCCAACAGGAATATTTAATTTTTTATGTAATTTTTTAGCAAAAAAATATCCTACTGCACTAAAATTTGTAATGTTTTTTCCAATAGCTTTCTCCCAATTTCCTTGGAAATTACTGGTAGGTAATGAGCTTATTTGATTTGTAATATTAAGCATTCTAATTTCAGGGTAATTAGCTGTAGAAAGTTCTATTTCTGAATTGTCTGTTGTATTACAGCAATAATCAAAATCCATTTCCATATTTGATTGGCCAGATGCCAACCAAACTTCACCAATCATAACATCTGTTATTTTTTTGGTAGTAGTTTTGGTGATAATTTCTAATTCAAAGGGCCCGCCAGCTTTCGGAGTTGGAATTAAGACTTTCCAACTTCCATTGTTACCTGACACACCAGTGGATATTTCTCCCCAACTTCCTTTTATTGTTACAGCACTATTAGGTGCATATTCACCCCAAATTGCCACATTTTTTTCTTGCTGAAGAACCATTTGATTTGAAAAAAGTGGATTTAGTTTTAATGGATGTTTTTGAGGAGATTCACATGAAAAAAATAATGATATCATGTAAAACAAAAATACTTTGTAACAAATCTTTTTCATGTCTACTTGTCTAATGCCTTTTTAATAGAAATTTCAACTAATTTTTCCATCACCTCATATCCTTTTTCATTTGGATGAACAAGATCTGATGCAGCTGTATACTCAGGAACCTTTAACCCACCTTTATCATCAGCCATAGCAGAAAAGTAGTCTAAATAGATGAAATTATTCTTTTTAGAATATGCTTTTAGAGCCTTATTTATTTTAATAATTTTCGGTGCAGGATTCAGTCCGGGTTTCCAAGGATAATCTATAGCTGGTAAAATTGAAGAGATGACTACTTTTATTCCATTGGCATTTGCAATTTCAGACATAGACTTAATATTATCTATAATAGATTTAAGAGAGATGTATCCACTATTGCCAGCAATATCATTTGTGCCCGCTAAAATGATTACAACTGATGGGTTCAAATTAATTACATCTTCTCTAAAACGTAAAAGCATCTGAGGAGTAGTTTGACCACCAATTCCTCTATTGATATAATCTCTATTGTTAAAAAACTCTGGCCGCATTTGAATCCATCCTTCGGTAATTGAATTCCCCATAAAAACTACTCTATTATTAGCTTTTGTGTGTAGTTTGAGTTCTAGATTAGCTTTGTCATAACGGCTTGTATTTGCAAATGTATTCCAGTCTTGAGAATTTATTTCTTGGGTAAATGGTAAATACAATAATATAATTATTAGATGAGGTTTTAAATTCATGAGTTGGATTTTTATTTTATTATAAAGTAGTTCTAAATATAAAGTTATCTAATTTAGGCCATACAAATAAAATTTTACGAATAATTTCGATGTATAACTAAATTATATTGTCAAACAACTTCATAATAAAATAAACTTTTAACTATTGTTTTCTGAATTTATCTCTTGTAATACAATTTATTATAAATTTGTTTTCGCTCTTGTAAATTAGTTAAATTGACATCACTTTTGAAATCTGGACTAAAGTAACTTCTACCATACTGTTTAGATACTTTTCATTTGCGAGTATAAGCTTTGTTAATTTTACTTTTTTAAGATTTGTAGTAAACTGTAAAATAGATTAATTATGAAAAAAGTAAGATTTTATTTACTTAAACTTCCAGTTATATCAATCATAATATTCTTTTTATGCTGTATTGTAGCTGCATTAATTTACCCAGGTTCACATAAAGAAATTATTGGCTATCAATCAGATTACTATTCATTTACCCATAATTTTCTTAGTGAATTAGGAAGCTTCAAAACAAATACAGACGAGACAAACACCGCTATTATTCAAAAAGATAACACTCCGTCCATGCTTTTATTTAATGGAAGTTTGATTTTAATTGGGGCAACGTTAATGCTATTTTACTTAAATTTTAAAAAAGTGTTTAGTCTTATTGAAGACTCAAGCAAGTCAATATTTTATTCTAAAATTACCATGCCTATAGGCTTACTAGCAGGATTTTTTTATGCTGGTGTTGGGTTTGTACCTCATGATCTTCATTTTGGGGCTCATGTGTTTTTTGCAAATTCTGCCTTTCTAACGCTCTTCTTTCTGTGTATTCTCCATAGCATAACTGTTTATCATTCTAACTTCCTCAGTAATTCCTATGTTATTGGCTATGTAGCCTTTTGTATTGTATTATTTATTTATTTGAGAATTATATTTTTTGGACCTCAGATTGGTCCTGGAAAAATATATAGCGAAGCAGATCTTATGCTACAAGTAATTGCTCAAAAGTCAATTGTACTAACTTTTATGGCTGCCATAATGCACCAAGTTTACGGATTTAATGTACTCTTGAAAAAAAGATAAAAACCAAATTTATTTATATTACAAAAAAAGGTTTACTTTTTCTGTAAACCTTTTTAATTTTTAAAGTAGCTGCAGTAAAAGTTGGTATTACTTTACAGAGAAAAATTTCCTGTAAATATGATCATCTAACATTTTCTCATATTTTTTAGTGAAATAGTTGTCCCAAAAATCATCTATTTCTTCAGAATGTGCATTATTATATTCCTCGTCGTTTGCCCAAGTGCTTAACCACATGTAACGATGTTCTTTTGCTTCATCATCTGAACTTACTTGATACACTTTATATTTGTTAGCCCCAAAACCATTTTTTTCATAAATTTTATTAGCTCTGTCTAAATCATTTTGAAATTCTTCTATGGTTATTCCAGTAGGTAAGTCAAAAACGTGTAAACTAATTCGCTCTTTGGATTGAGTGAATGCTAACGTGGAGATTGAGAATGCTAGTAATACGATAAGTTTTTTCATGATTAATTGTTTTTAAAAACTAAATATAATAAAAGTTAATTTAAGTTTTCCCCGCCTATTGATATTAATCTTTTTAATTTAATTCAGATATTCAATAATAATTTCTTGGCTGAAGCACAACACATCTTGGATAAAAGTTAGTTTCCAGCAATAGGACTATCGAATATACCTACAGACAATTCAGCCCATATTAATAAAAATATTAAAACCAATATTCCAATATATAAGGTTCGATTTTTAAAGTTTTTTGTATAAATAATGACAAAATTTATTCCAGCACCCAGTATAGTAAGTAAAAAACCCATCATAATGAAATCGAGTGGGCTCCAGTTGATCTCGTCAGTAATCCTCATTCCAATTAATGGAATTAATAGCAAAAAAAGAGGATAAAAAATTCTTTTTGACATATTCAAAAATAAAGAAAATCGGTATACTATAATGATTGAGGTTCTATCATTATAAATTTCGCCCTTTTTTATTCGAAGATTTAGCGCAATTTAATTTTTTAATTGCTTTTTGCAATTATTTAAATATTACTTAAATTTGTTTAAATCATAAACTAAATAATTTACAAGATGAAAAAAACACTACTTATTTTATTATTCTTAGGAGTGAATTCAATCTGTTTTTCTCAAGATTCAAAACTAACAAATGATGAGAAGCAGCAGATTTTAGCTGAAAGTCCATTCAACAATGTTTATCCTGAATCAATA
>Ga0206126_10000176_pt1 | contig 88907 bp, 107 predicted proteins | sample Helgoland_Spring_5_FD_148621 | JGI IMG/M metagenome (GOLD analysis project Ga0206126, IMG submission 148621) | Pelagic subsurface seawater microbial communities from Kabeltonne, Helgoland, North Sea - Helgoland_Spring_Bloom_20160412_1 | ecosystem: Environmental > Aquatic > Marine > Epipelagic ...
TGGTATGTGGGTAGCGACATGGGTGTTGATAAGGTTTCAAAAGCTGATGCTAAGACTCCAGAGGAAGCGTTGGCAAAAGTTGCGAAAGATATCGGCACTTCCGGCCGCGTCAATGTGTACGACGGTAGCCCAGTTGATAACCGGGAGCCAGTGCTCTCTAAATAATAAAAATTTTATAGGATAACCAAAAGCATGAAGATTTCAAAAACAAAACTACGACAGATCATCAAGGAAGAGTTTTCAAAGGTATTGAGTGAGGGGCAAGGCTGGCTCCGAGATCTCGTCCAGGGTGAATTCCAAGCTTGGCAAAAAGAACAAGAAGCTAATCGCAACAAATTTCAGCCGGGTCTAGGGTCTGGCGGTAATGAAGGCAAAGCTGCTACGCACAGGTACGAAGTTTTCGATAAAGTTAAAAGAACATTAATACAGAACCACGGCTTTATGGATGGTCTCGCCGCTTACAAACTCAAGATGGCTGGGGAACAGTACGACGAAGAGAAAGTCATCGATGTCGGAGAGCCGATTTACAAAGAGATTTACACTATTTTGTACGACCTTATTCCGCGACCGCGAAGATAATCAAAATATTATAGGATAACCAAAAGCATGAAGATTTCAAAAGCAAAACTACGACAGATTATCAAGGAAGAAATATCGCAAGTGAGTGAGGGCTTTATAGAAGATCCCTTTGATGATGGTGATGGAATGATTAATCGCCTGCTTGGACTCCGGTGGGGAAAGATGCCCAACAGCAACGAGTTCATGAACGAGATCCTCAGCCTTATTCGAAATAAGGCGCGCAAGGAGTCTAAGGATCCGCGACAGGTTGCGGAAGAAGAGATAGCCATTATGCGACAAGAATTGGAAAAATTAATGGGTAACATCGAGCGAAAGATTGATAGTTTCTTCCCGCGCGGAACACAAACCCAAAGTCAAGCTCTAACAAGACCGCCAGCGCCAGAATAATCAAAATAACACTTGACACCACCTACACATCCTGTATACTAGTAACATAGATTAGGGGATAACTACGTGTATAGAATCGCACACCTTGCGGACACGCATATAAAAAACTTAAAATTTCATTACGAGTACAAGAAGGTATTCGAACAACTTTACGATATCCTTCGTAAAGAGAAAGTGGACTACATTGTCCACTGCGGCGACATCGCCCATACCAAGACACAGATTTCACCAGAGTTCGTTGAGCTTTGCTCCGACTTCTTTGCAAATCTAGCGAAAATCGCACCAACCTACATCATCTTGGGCAACCACGACGGCAACCTAAAGAACAGTACCCGTCAGGACGCGCTGTCGCCCATTGTGAAGGCTCTGGACCTACCAGACCTACATCTACTCAAGAACGCAGGTGAAACCGTCCTAGAGCCCGATCTCGCGCTCAACGTGCTATCCGTGTTTGACGAGGACAACTGGGTTGCGCCTAGTGACAACTCGCGCATTAATGTTGCTCTGTATCATGGCGCAATCGGTGGCGTGTCTACAGACGTTGGTTGGGTGATGGATCATGGCGACCATAACATTGGTGTCTTCGCTGGTCACGACTTTGCAATGCTCGGAGACATCCATAAGACAAACCAGATTCTGGACACAGAAGGCCGCGTACGCTATTGTGGCTCCACGGTCCAACAGAACCACGGAGAGACCAACGACAAGGGGTTCTTGATTTGGGACATCGAAGATAAGAATAGTTTCACAGTTAAACACCATGTTCTTCTGAACCCCAAGCCGTTCATGACTATTGAACTTACGCCGAAGGGCCGGATGCCAAAGGGCACTAAGATGCCGCCGGGCGCACGCTTGCGTCTAGTAAGTAACAACAATCTACCCCTTGACGTTATGCGTAAAGCCGTTGAGGTAGCAAAGCATCGGTTTAAGCCTGAGAGTATCTCTTTCCTTAATCGAGCAGCTGGCGAACGAGGTACTGTCGAGATTGGTTCTGGATTCAAGGTGGAGAATCTCCGTGATAAGGGAGTGCAGGAAAATCTGATCCGCGAGTACCTGAAGGACTACGAACCTACCGAAGAAATGTTAGAACGCGTATATAATCTTAATCGCAAGTATAACTCCAAGATCGAGGAAACTGAAGAAGTGGCTCGCAATGTCAACTGGAATATTAACAAGTTTGAGTGGGACAATCTCTTCAATTATGGAGAGGGCAACAGCGTAGATTTCAACAGTCTAAACGGAATCGTCGGTATCTTTGGCAAGAACTACTCAGGTAAATCCAGTATTATTGATGGTATATTGTACACGATGTTCAACACTACATCTAAGAACGAACGTAAGAATTATAATATTATCAATCAAAATAAAAAGGATTGTATGGGCCGTGTTGAGTTGCAAGTCGGCGATAAGACCTATACCATCGAACGTACGTCAGAAAAGTATACAAAGAAACTCAAGGGTGAGGTTACCAACGAGGCCCGCACGTTCTTGAATTTCACTGGATTGGATCCGGTGATGGAGGAAGAGACAAGCCTTAATGGCACAACTCGTAACGAAACTGATGCACATATTCGTAAGCGTTTTGGTACGGTGGAGGACTTCTTACTCACTTCAATGTCCAGTCAGCTGGATAGTTTAGCTTTCATTAAGGAAGGGTCAACTCGCCGAAAAGAAATCCTAGCTAAGTTCCTAGATTTAGATATCTTTGAGAAAAAGTTTAGACTGGCTCATGAGGATAGTCGTGACCTGAAGGCCGTCATTAGACGGTCGGGAGACGTAAGTTATAAAATTGATATCGCAGTTGCAGAAGTAGAGGTTGAAGAGGCGTCAAAAAACCTAGAGGTGGATAAGAAAACGCATGACGATCTTCGACAAAAGCTTACCAGCCTAGTAAACCAGAGCATGGATCTTACGAACCAGATCGAATCAATACCCGCTGAACGACTAGACATTAAGAATCTCTTAGAGACGCGAGTATCTGTAGAGAGAAAGGTCTCGGACACTGTAGCTAACATATCAGAGCTTAAGCAGGAAAACGATGCGTATGAGGTGAAGCTTAAGGATTATGATGATTTCTTGACCACCATAGATATTGAAGATCTTCTAGCCCAAAAGAAAGAGTATGATGACAACAGACAGAAGTACGAGGACACAATTCACAAAGCTCGTCTCATGGACAACGATTATAAGGGAATGTCAAAAAAGCTCCAGTTGCTTGATGAAGTCCCTTGTGGAGATCAGTATACTCAGTGTCAATTTATAAAAGATGCCCATACGGCCTCAGCAAACTTACCAGCGCTTGAAGTTGAGATAGTTGAGAAGATCCAAGAAGCGAAAGACTACAAGACACGTACAGTATCAGTAAACTCATCTGAGATGATAGAAGTTATTGACCGGTATAATAATACAATAATTCAGAAGAATAATATCGAGATCGAAAAAAGAGATAACAAAGTTTCCATAGAAAGACTGTACGCTAAGATTAAGAATTATCGTAATAGCCTTAATGAGACGAATGAGAAGATTGATTTGTATGAAGAAAAGAAAGATTTAATCAAAAACATTGAAAATCTGATTGAATCCCGCGGCAGGGTGGAAGCTGATATTAAGACAACAGAGGCTGAAATCAACGATATCGAGCTAGCAATTAGCCTCCATCATAGGACACTCGGGTCGATGGAACAGAAGGTCTCCAGTCTGCAACAAAAAATGGAAGAGATGGCCGAGATCCGAGAGGAGTATGCAGCATATGATTTGTTTATGCGTTGTACGCACACTAATGGTATTGCATATGACATCATCAAAAAGCGTCTTCCGGTTATTAATGGAGAGATAGCAAAGGTGCTGGCCAATATTGTCGACTTTGATGTATTCTTTCAAGAAGATGGCCGTAAGCTTAACGTGCTTCTCAAACACCCATCGCACGAGCCCCGACCCATTGAGATGGGCTCAGGCGCCGAGAAGACAGTCGCAGCCATGGCAATCCGTTTGGCACTTCTATCAGTGTCGTCGCTTCCCAAGGGAAATGTCTTTATTCTTGACGAACCCGGAACTGCCTTAGATGCTGACAATATGGAAGGCTTTATCCGCATCTTGCAGTTAATTAAGATGTACTTCAAGACAGTTATTCTTATTTCGCATGTGGATTCGCTTAAAGACATCGTAGATGTTGAGATTACGATTGATAAGAAAGACGGTTTTGCGCGAGTAAGTCAGTAAATACACTTTGGGGAAGCACTGCTAGCTGGACTCAAATTGTAAAACTAAGAGAGATGGACTATACATCCCAGTCGTAAACCTGTTTGAAGTATTGCTTCATAATTTCTTCCTTCTGCACCTCGTCAGAAATATACCATACCCAGGTAAATAAGCCCCCGATTGAAGTTATCCTACCCAGCGTGAGTTTAATATCCTCTTCAATCCAAGCAATTTGTTTTTCGTTTATGTCACCGGGGGATATACCCAAGTCTATCGCAATAGAGTAGATTGTATACCAATTGTCACGTTCATAGGCTTCTTTGGCTTTCTTAAATAATTTTGTTTTTTTGTTAACTTCTAGAGGCCCAACTCCGGCCGCGATTAATTTATCCGGATGAGTTACATTTGCAATTCTGCGATAGAGTTTTTTGATAACACCCTGTTTATCCTCGACATCCATCTCATCGATCTCCTCGGGATTGAGATATCGCTCTTCTCCAGTGATTCCATCTATAAAGGTTTCTTTGTTCACGGCCCCCACAGCACAGCTGGTGTCTTCCTCAATCTCTTGTTCTGCTTTTTCTTTATCTTTTTGTGCCTCTTCAAGGAGCCTTTTAGCCTTCTCGTCATTTAATAATTTTACATGTCGCTTCCAGTGTCTCTTTTGAAGTCTTGACATGTTGTTAATTTTCTCTATAAAAGATTTGTTGAAACCCATTTTAGCTTCATGAACCAGTTCTTCATGGTATTCCAAGTCGGCATGTACAAAGTCAGCTTTCTTTAGCATTTTCTTGAATTTAAGCTCGGTGCGCTTAGACATAATATGTGTTGAACCTATTTATAGTGGGAGAAATGATATGACTGATCGACAGAGACATATACTAGATAGAGGACTAGAGAAGCTAGTGTCCAGAAAGTTACTGGCCTGGGGAACCGCGACAGCACTACTATTATTTGCTGATTTGGCTTCAAGCGACTGGGTGATTATTACTACAGTTTATATTGGTGGCCAGACTGTTATTGACGCCGTGGCTAAACTGAAAGGGTATGGAAGGTGAAAGCTAAACTAATTGCAAAAAAAGCATGGTTGCTAGCTAAGAAGTTTTGGTGGGCCCTCGTCCTGGGCCTATTGGTTTTAGTGGCCGGCCTGATAAGCTGGGGTACTCGAAACGCCGGCCTGTTGGTTAAGGCGATTGATTTGCTCGATGCAAAAAAAGACCAACATGACGCCGAGCTAGAAACTATTTCACATATACATAACACAGAGGTAGCGGAAAAGAACCTTCGTCTGCAAGAGCACCTTAAAAGAAAAGAGGAGCTAAAGAGAAAGTTTGAAGAAAGAGGAGACAGTCTCGACAAAGCAAAAGAAGCAGAGCTTAAAAAGATGGTGGACGAAGGGTATAATGACCCAGAGAAGTTAGCAAAACAAATTGCTGACGCCTTTGGACTGTAATATGATTAAAAGAACAATAACATTATACCTAGCACTATTCATGGTTGTGGGCACCCCAATTGCTTCTGCGCAAGCTGTTGATGAAACAGATGTCAGATTGCCTGACTACACAATACTACCGATTGAGGCTGGTGATATTGTGCCGTTTGATGGGGTTCTGCTATCACTGGATGCCGCGGCAAAAATTATCAATGAGCAAAGGTTCGAAGATGCTGAATGTGGTCTTCGCTTGGAGTACGAACTACAAGTACAAAAAGAGAACTATGAAATTCAGCTTGATTATAAAGATATAGAAATTGCTGCCTGGAAAGATAAGCACGAATCAATGATGATTCTGAGGGCTACTGAGGTTGACCGCCTAACAAAATTAGTTATGAGTCAGCCCCCTGACAAAGCGCCATTTATGGTTGGACTTGGCTTTGGTATCGGCACACTTACTTCGTTGGGGATCTTCGCACTGTCAACGGAGATAGTACGTGAGTAAAGATCAGGACTATATAGTGAAACTTGAAAAGGCCATTTCGCAGAAGTATGGCGAGGAGGCAACGTATAATCCTAAACGCTTTTGGGATGAGGATAAGGAAAAAGAATACATCCAACAGTCTCAGGAAGAGCAGCGTAAATTTGCAAAACTTGCCGAATCTCAAGACAAAGTTGAAGCAGATGGTTTTTTAATAAACAAAAAACTACTTAATAGAGATAATAATAGGACTTGTCCTGTTTGTCAAAAATATTCTTTTCATCCACGCGATGATTTGTATATGAACAAGTTCGAAGCTTGCTTCAACTGTTACATACAATATATCGAAGATCGAGAAGACCGATGGACAGACGGGTGGAGACCGAACAGGGAACAATAAAAAATGGCATCAGTATACGACATTGTACAAGGAATCAACCAAGCAGCTGCAAACGCCTATGACGGAGCGCACGACGCGACCCTTCAGGCTGATGGCAAGGCCCGCACAGCAGGTCTTGAAAGAGAAGACGGACATTATATTCATGACCGACGAGTGATGGATGGCTTCGGTGTCAAGTTCCACGGTCCTATCCTGCGTATTACTTATCAAGCAGAATCAAGACTAAAAGAAGTTAAAGACAAAGGCTTTGAAGGTGAGATCGAGCAGCGTCTGCAAGACATTGTTAGTTTCCTGAAGAAAGAATACAAAGTCGTCACCGGTAACACACTAGCCTTAACAAAGGAAGGTGAGCCACACATTTTGGTGCAGCGTATCTCTAACTACCGCACCGATGTCCAGGCTCACTGTGATTACCGCATTGGCGGCCTGACGGACGTTGATGAAGTAAACGGCGGATCTGAGAAGGACCGCCTCGACAGCGCAATCAGAGATTTTCTTGCACTAGGGAGAGACGCCAAAAAGCCTTCAAATGTGAAGATCTAATATGGCAGCTCTTACAAAGCAAGAGATATTAAAAGAGATTGTTAAAGCCGGCAAAGATCCGGTTTACTTTACAACAAACTATTGTCGCATCTCACACCCGCAGAGAGGCCTGATCCCTTTCAAAGCGTATGACTATCAGCAGGATCTGTTAAAAGACTTCCGCGATTATCGTTTCAATATCATTCTAAAAGCCCGGCAGCTGGGCATATCAACTATCAGCGCAGCTTATGTTGCGTGGTTAATGTTATTCCACAAAGACAAGAACATTCTTGTGGTGGCCACTAAACTACAGACAGCCACTAACCTTGTCAAAAAAGTAAAAGCAATCATTAAGAATCTGCCAAAGTGGATGCAGATTTCAGATATTGCTGTAGACAATAGAACCTCGTTTGAATTAAGCAACGGATCTCAGATTAAGGGCTCTTCAACCTCTGGAGACGCTGGTCGTTCGGAAGCTCTATCGCTCCTTATCATCGATGAGGCTGCTCACGTGGAACGCTTAGATGAACTCTGGACTGCTCTCTATCCTACTCTATCTACTGGTGGACGCTGTATCGCGCTCTCTACCCCTAATGGTGTGGGAAACTGGTTTCATCAAAACTGTGTTGAGGCCGAAGCCGGCACCAACGATTTTCATATGACCACTTTGATGTGGGATGCACACCCAGACCGTGACAAGAAATGGTTTGAAAAAGAGACGCGCAACATGTCCAGGCGACAAATTGCACAGGAGCTTGAGTGTAACTTCAATGTCTCGGGTGAGACTGTCATACATCCTGAAGATATTCAGTGGTACTTAGAAAAGACGACCTCCCCAGAATATCGCACTGGGTTTGATAGAAACTATTGGATTTGGAAACAATACAATCCAGAAAACCATTATTTAATTGTTGCCGACGTTGCTCGTGGCGATGGTAAGGACAACAGTGCGTTTCATATATTGGAGCTTACTACATTAGAACAAGTGGCCGAATATGTTGGCAAACCAACACCTGACGACTTTGCGGACATTCTTTCCAATGTAGCAGCTGAATACGGTAATCCTATGTTAGTAATAGAAAACAACAATATAGGTTATGCAGTACTTAAAAAATTGATAGATAAAGGGTATCCTAACCTATACTATGCAACCAAGAATGACCACCGGTATGTGGACCCGATGACAGCACAATGGCAGTCAAATGTAATCCCAGGTTTTACTACCTCTTCAAAAACAAGGCCGCTGATCGTAGCTAAAATGGAAGAGTTTATGAGAAATAAACTAATTACGATTAACTCCAATCGTTTGTTGTCGGAGATGAAAACATTTATTTGGCATCATGGGCGACCACAGGCGATGAGAAGTTACAACGATGATTTAACTATGTCATTTGCTATTGGTTGTTGGGTGAGGGATACAGTGATTGTAGAAAGTCAAAGAAACGTAGAGTATAGTAAGTCGTTTGTATCGGCTATTAGTACTGCGAAAACAAGCATTTCTACGACCATCCCTGGTATGCTGGGTCATAGGATGACCAAGGAAACCGAAAGAATCGAAGAAGCAAAAGAATTTAATCAAGAATATTTTGGGTTAATAAAAGGCTAGGATAGAACATGGCTAAAAGCAAAAATAATACAAGAAACCCGGCATCTCCGCTGTTTAAGCGATTGACCAGAATTTTATCGGGCCCGATCGTAAACTACCGCACACAAGTTGCCAGACAAGAGCGAAGAGCAGACCTCGATAAATATCGCTATAAATTCCGCTCGATGTCCGGACAGGAGTTTAAGAGGCATGATTCCAACATGTCCCAAAACTATAACCTGTTTACATCAGCAGCTTTCCGCAACCAGAATCGAGCAGAAAGATATATTGACTTTGAGCAGATGGAGTACATGCCAGAGATAGCATCGGCGCTGGATATCTATGCTGACGAGATGACCACTTCAAACGAGTATGATCGCTTGTTAAACATTGATTGTCTTAATCATGAAATCAAAACCATTCTAGAGTCGCTGTTTTATGATGTTTTGAATATTGAGTTTAACTGCTTCGGCTGGGCTCGATCAATGTGCAAGTACGGAGACTTCTTTCTATATATGGACATTGATGAGAGGATTGGTATTACCTCCGTTATTGGTATGCCAAACAATGAAGTCGAGCGCCTGGAAGGCCAGGATCAGACCAATCCAAACTATGTTCAATATCAGTGGAACGGCGCCGGCATGAGCTTCGAGAACTGGCAGGTTGCACACTTCCGCATTCTGGGCAACGATAAATACAGTCCATACGGAACATCCGTGCTTGACCCTGCTCGACGTATCTGGCGCCAGCTTACACTGCTTGAGGATGCGATGATCGCCTATCGTGTTGTCCGCGCTCCAGAGCGCCGAGTGTTTAAGATTGATGTGGGTAACATTCCACCACAGGATATCCCACAGTATATGGAGAAGGTAAAGTCGGAGATGAAGCGTAACTCTCTAGTTAACGCCAACACTGGTCGTGTTGACCTGCGATACAACCCGCTCTCTCTTGAAGAAGACTACTTCATCCCAATGCGCGGTGGTGTCGGATCAGAGATTAAATCACTCCCGGGCGCCAAGTCTTTGGACGATATTGAGGATGTTAAGTATCTTCGCGACAAACTATTTGCAGCGATTAAGATCCCGCAGGCATATCTTACAAACCTTGAAGGCGGCTCTGAAGATAAGACTACCCTGGCGCAAAAAGACATTCGTTTCGCCAGAACGATCCACAGGCTGCAGAGATCAGTCGTTTCTGAGCTAGAAAAGATGGCTATTGTACATCTTTATACACTTGGGTTCCGCGGCCAAGATCTTTTGGGATTCAAAATTACCTTGAATAACCCTTCCCGCCTTGCTGAATTGCAGCAGCTTGAGTACATGAAAACTAAGTTCGAGACTGCTGTGTCTGTTCCCGAGGGTACGTTCAGCAAACGCTGGGTTGCTTCTAACATTCTTGGGATGTCTGACTCTGAGTTCCTTCGCAATCAACGCGAAACTTTCTATGATCGAAAGTACCAGCAAGCTCTAGAGGGAGTTGTTGATGATGGCCTTGACGTAGGGGAAGAAGGCGCCGCAGGTCTGGGTGGCGACCTTGGAGGAGACCTTGGAGGAGACCTTGGAGGAGACCTCGACGCGGAGATCGATAACCTAGGTATGGAAGATCCTGCTACGGGCCCCGAGGATGCCGCAGATGATGTTCTCCTAACCACTCCGGGTCGTCGGGAGGATTTAGAAGAAGCACCAACCCTACAGCAAGGCACACCTTATGAGAAGAGGCCGTTCAAGCGGAGTAAGGGAAGTGCCACTCGTCATTCCCAGGGCCCCGCCAAGCGAGAATTGAACCGTCAGGTCCGCGGGCCAGAGTTCAGCACATCCAGAAAACTCAAAGGTCATGGCGCCGGGGCTGTTAGTGTACGTGACTTGAAATCACTTGTCGGTCTGGAAGAGAATAACAAACCTACTTATACTAGAAATGAGCAGGTTCTCTTTGAAAATACAACTAAAGTTCGTATGTTAGTTGAGCAGATGGAATCAAAAGGGGAAAAGAAAGATGAAGCATAATAAAAAAAGAAACACAGCTTTTATTTATGAGACTCTTACGAGAGAACTAACCAAGGCTATCGTTGATAAAAATGATGAGAGAAAGGCGACGGTTCTTTCGATCATTAAGGAAAGCTTTTCCGGCGAGTCTATTTTGGCTTGCGAACTTTCTCTATATAAGACTCTTCTTGATACAAAGAATATTCAACAAAAACTCGCTGAAAGAATGCTCCAAGAAACAAAGAATGCCCACTCACAGCTAAATCCATTAAGTGTATTTGAAGCGCAGTCCGAAGTGATCGCATCAATTAATAAGCAACTTGGGCAAGACGTATGGTCTAATTTCGTTCCCAACTTCAAGTCGCTTGCATCTGTTAACGCGATCTTTAATACCAAGACTTCACTGAAGAGTAAAGTCCTATTCGAACAGTCCATCGTAGATTCGATGAGTGCTCAGACTTCTCTTACATCGACCAACAAGATGGAGTCTTTAGACAACCTGACTTACAATTCATTTATCAAAAAGTTTAATAACAAGTATACAACTCTTCTTAAAGAACAGAAAGACTTGTTAAACCAGTATATCACCAGTTTTGCTGATGACGGTTTCGAGTTGCGTATTTACTTGAACGAAGAACTAGGAAGACTTAAGAGTCTAATTGGTAATGCAACCGAAAGTGCCACCGAGCCTCTTATTACACAAAGGCTTGAGGAAATTACAGAGTACCTTGAGGGATTTCGCAAGCGTGAATTCTCGGACATCGATCTGAATAAGATACTTAAAACACAAGAGCTTGTAGAGGAACTTACAGCAAATGATTAATATTACGATCGGCGGGCCACAAGCAACTGTAGAACTTAAAGCCCGTAGGGCCCTTGATGGATCTTTGTTAATCATGGATCACAATAAGATCGATATAGCTGTAATGCCAGCGCAGATGAAGATTACAACTATGCCTAAGTCAAACACATCTGAAGACGTTTATCCCTATCAGGACCGTTTGTTGGAATTGTTAGCGGATAAGGGCATTATTGACCGATCATCAATTCGTGGCGGCAACGTGTTCCGTTCATTGGAGGGTAAAGTCTTCGAGAACGATGAAATCAACTCACTGCAGGCCGCAACATACGTGATAGCAGAGTTTGTTCGCCTTGAGGCAGAACACGAACAAATCGCCGACGAGTACGAGAAAGAGCTTGAGAACATGTACACGCACCCGACTGATCGTGATTCGACCGAGTACGGCGAAGTACCACAGTATGCTGAGAAGGGATCCCAGCGCCCGGGCTATTACTACCATCCCCTACGCAATCGGTATTAAACCATGAGTGAAATGAAACTCATAATGGAGAGGTGGGATGCTTATTTACTTAAGGAAGACCCAGCTAACATTAGAACCATAGGCGAGTTACATGGCTACTTCGCCGAAAAAGAACCCGGGAAGTTAAAAAAGCTTGCTGCCAAGTATGGAGGCATTACAGCCAAAGTGCTAGGCATGGGCGCCGGCGCAGCAATCGATGTGGCCACCGGAGGCGCCTCGGGCGGTTCGGGCACTAAAATCGGCGGCGCAATCGGCGCTGCAGCCGGCTCACAAATTTCCGAAAAAGTAGTGGAAGCTCTTTTAGTAGCCGCTGTTACATCTTTCGCTAACATTGAAGATGGATCCTACCCGACCGGCACCGCTGCTTCGTATTTCGATTTAGAAGATCATTTAACAATGTTTATGAGGCACCTTCAAACTCAAGGGGCAGATATTGTAAAGCCATCTGTTCCCGAAATAGAAGTCTTCAAAAAGATGAAAGAAAGAATTGAAAATGAAGTCCGCTCCGGCATTGATCCGGACACCACAATAGCCGCCTTACTCGGGGATGTTACATCTCAAGTAGTTATGGATCAAGAGCTAAAATCAGGTGAACATTCAGGAAAGGTTAAAGTAGAGCCTGTAACATAAAAATATTATGGAACTATTACATTTTATACTTGCCGCATACGGCATGACCTTTATTATTATACACGGACACATCTTCAACAAGATCCGCCCACCGTGCAAATCAATGGGCGGCTTCGGTCGTTTATTCCATTGCCATTTGTGTATGGGATTCTGGGTTGGTGTCTTTCTATGGGGCATTAGTCCCTATACAGAACTATTTAGTTTTAGCGACAGCGCAATGACAGCGTTCATGTGCGGTTGCATTAGTGCTGGAACCTCATACTTTTTAAGTATGTTGGTCGAGGATTACGGGATCCGAGTGGTCCATAAGGGAGGTGAGAAATCATGACAAAATGGATGATCCAACCAGTTCGACGATGCTGCTCAGGTAGTATACTTTATGTGGGGTCGAGAGGCCCCACGTTAAACTTTAAACTTCAAGGGAATTAAAACAATGGCACGCAGAAAAAATGTAAAACGAATAGATCCAAGATACTTCTTGAATGAGACCGTGAATCGTGGGGAGATAATAAACGAACGAGTGAAAGACTATATCAAGAGCCCCGCGCTGCACTCTTCTATACCATTTGGTAGCTTGACCAAAGTTGTCATGAAAAATCCAGAACTCCTGCAAATTATTCAAGGCCCTGATTCACCTCAGAAAGCACAAGCCTTTGCGAAAGTTGGAGAGCTACTGGCACAGGATGTCGACATCGCCCCTGTTGCCGCTAAGGCAGGTGGCGTGGACAACATTTTAGATGTCAGAGGACTCATTCAGTTTGCAGAAAAGTCAGGGCTTTTCCACAGGTTAGGATAAACAATGGCACGCAGAAAAAATGTAAAACGAATAGATCCAAGATACTTCTTGCACGAGACAGTATTGCGGGAGGAGGGGCCCACCTTCAAGGCGGGAGACATTATTCTCTACCGCCCGATGGCCAATCCTCAAGACGGCCCCTACGCTGCTGTTGTTGATGAAATGGAGTACAAGCCTGGACATTGGATGGGACGACCGGTCGAACAATTAAGGAGCGGACGATGGAAGATTTCTTCCCTAGCCAGCCACGGCAAGGGCATCTCCGGACCCTATGAGCTTGTGGTGGGAATCCACCCCGATAACGACGAAGAGCACATTGGCTTTTAAAGGAATAAACAATGGCCCAACTTCTACGAGAATTTTATGAACTATGCGAAGGCGGCGTCTGTCAGGATTTACTGACGGAATCCGAGAAGCGCTTTGTTAAAGAGGGTGGTATGATCCTCTCGGGCCCGATGCAGAAGTGCAATACCGAAAACGGCAACAAGCGCGTGTACCCTGAAGGTGTACTGAAGAGAGAAGTTGGACGGTACAAACAAGTCGTAGATGACAACCGCGCTTTGGGCGAGCTTGATCACCCCGACTCCTCGATTATAAATCTTGTTAATGTATCGCACATGGTGACCGATATCTGGATGGATGACATGACAGTTATGGGCAAGTGCAAGGTACTCGATACTCCCGCAGGACAGATTCTTCGTTCCCTGGTAGACGCAGGTGTCAAAATTGGTATCTCCTCCCGCGGTATGGGCTCGGTCCGCGAGCAGATGGGGCAGACGATTGTCGAGGACGACTTCCAGCTTATCTGTTTTGATATTGTATCAGAGCCGTCAACCCCAGGTGCATTTATGTCCTTGTCCGAAAGCAAACTTATGAACGAACAGGTTCAGAAAAATAATAAGATTATCAATCTAATGAACGAGATTATAGGTGAGTAATGAAAAAATCAGAGTTTAAAAAACTGATCAAGCCCATTGTCAAGGAGTGTATTAAAGAGTCACTCCTTGAAAGTGGCTTAATTTCTGGCGTTATCGCTGAGGTGGCCAAGGGCATGTCGCAAGTGACAGTCGCAGAGACACCCAAAGCACAACCAACAGAAAATCCAGTGCTGCAGAGAATGAAAGCAAATGCGTTCTCTAGTGAACAGACTTCTAAGCTTCAAGAGCATAAGTCAAAGCTAATGTCTGCCATAGGCGGCAGTGCTTATAACGGCGTCGATCTCTTTGAGGGAACATCGGCAGCCCCTGCGCAGTCATCACCGCAGCAACAGTCGTCCCCCTTGGCCGGCCAACCCCCCGCCGACCCTGGTGTAGATATTGCAAATTTGTTTGGAAGTGTGGGAAACCATTGGAATGCCCATATGAACGAGATGAAAGAAAGAGAGTGATGGTGCACAATGCCAGTTAATGTTAGTGTTACTAAAAGACGAAACGAATCCGACGAGAGATTGATCAGGCGCTTCAATCGCAAATGCAAGAAACAAAAGATTGTCGAAGAGTATCGATCAAAAACTGATTATTATATCAAACCTTCTGTCAAGAAAAGACTGAAAAGACAGAAGGCTGCCAGAGAGCAGCTAAAAAGAACTAGAAAAGAGCAGGATAAATTGTTTAGGTAATCTTAATTTAGATTACTATTTAATAACGGAGAGATATAAATGGCGACATACACATACAAACCCGGCCTTGGAAACGCGGCATCCTATGAGGTTTCTGGAATTCCCTACGTTTCGGGCAGCATTGATTGCTTGTCTGATGGCGGTGGTGGCGGTGGTGGTGAACAACTTAAGTTCCCTTTGACCACTAGATGGGTCGTTGTGTCTAACGACGGCGCCAACGGTGAGACAGTTCGGATTGCGTTTAGTAATAACGGTATGCTGCACAACAATAACTATTACGAAGTAGCAGAGGGACAACAGTCTCCTAGGTTAGAGGTTAAGGTCACCGAGATTTACTTGTCGGGTTCTTCAAGGGTCTCGGTTATGGCAGGACTAACTTATATCAAGACTGATGAAATTAATAACGTTGCTGTCTCTCCATCTGGTTCCAACTGGTCTGGCTCCCTTAACGCTAAAGTGGGGTAACACCCCGTGTCTGATCCAAAGAACAAATGGAAGCAGCCTGATGCTCCTCCACCCCCAATGTTCTTTGGGAAAAATGAGCGCGACCTTGTAAAGCAAGTTAATGATGAGCTGGCCGAACGTGTTGTAGGCCAGTCAGTAGCCTATTATTCCGTCAGCATGAAAGACACTGACTTTAATTCAACATACGGCGAAGCAATAGATAAAGTTACGCTTCCGCCCGTGCGCGTGTTTGCGTACGTTATTGTTGACAACGAACAGGATAATGAAAAGTATGGATATGAATATCAATCCAAACTTACAATTAATTTTAATCGCCGCCGATTAATAGAGGATCAAAACTTGTTTGTGCGCGCCGGCGATTTTATCCAGTACGGAGATTTGTTTTACGAGATTGTAAAGACTTATAATGATACAAGATACTATTTTGGACAGGTGGAACACAAGTTTCAAGTAAGTGCTGAGTGTGTTCGCGCTCGAAGAGGCCTATTTAGAGTTAAAGAAGCTGTAAGTAGATCTACGTAGGAGAACACATGAATGTCAGATCCAAAAAATAAATGGACAAGACCCCAGACACCGCCCGGGCCAATGTTTTTTGGCGACAAAGAGCGCAACCTTGTTAAACAGGTCAATGATGAGCTTGCTGAAAGAGTACTTGGACAAACAATTGCTTACTATCCAATAAGCGTTGAAGATTCAAACTACAGTGACATATACGGTGAGGCGAAAGAAAAGGTTTCTTTGCCGCCAGTTCGAGTATTCGCGTATGTCCAAGTTGATAATGATCAAACAAATACTAAGTTTGGTTATGAATATCAGACAAAACTAACAGTTAACTTTCACCGACGTCGCCTCGTAGAAGACCAGAACCTCTTTGTCCGAGTCGGCGATTTTGTTCAATATGGTGACGTATTCTATGAGATTGTAAAGACTTACAATGATACCAGATACTATTTTGGGCAAGTAGAACACAAATTTCAAATTAGTGCTGAATGTGTGAAAGCTCGCAATGGCGCTTTTAGAGTCACTCCAAGTATAGATCGTCCAACGTTGCGACAGCTAGAAGAGACCGATGTTTCTAATCCAGCCCCCCGCCCTGTCCCGTTTCCTCCGCTGGAGGCAACGTATCTCACAGTTAACTCGGAGACTAAATTACCAAACGAACGAAGACTCGCTGCGGGAACCGGTATTATTTTAACTGATGGGGGCCCCAATAGTACCCTAACTATTGCTGCTTCAAGCCCCGGCGCAGCCGGAATCGCCGGTGCTATACAACTGCAGGATGGTGCTGGAGTCTCGGAAGGTAGCAGCAACCTAATATTTCTGACGGGCAGTAATCGCCTGGGAATCAATACAGACGACCCCACCCACTCTCTAACAGTGGTTGGTAATATGTCGGCCTCCTCAGATGTGTTTTTCGGCGGCGATGTTAGAATCCATGGAACACTTTTTGGTGGTTCTCCGCTAAAGATCGCCGGCGCTCTTGAAATTCACGACACGGCAAATGGCAACGGGGTTATAGCCACCATGGGCGATATTGATGGCTCTGGAGATAATAGTATTTCTGCAAGCTGTCTGCAATCAACTGATATAACATCTAGCGTGGGACTGTTTAGTAGTATAACTTCTACGTCTTTAATCTCAGCTAGCCTATATTACGGCGACGGCAGATATTTAACAAATCTTACTGCGAGTGCGGTGGAGGTCGCAGACGGCCCAGAGTTTTCACTTCAGTTTCGTTATGATTCTCCAATTGGACGAGAAATAAGCGGCAGTTCTAATTTAACATTTATAACTTCTAGCAACACCTTGTCAGTCACAGGAGACGTAAGCGCTTCGGCCAACATTTCTGCCTCTTATTATTATGGTGATGGCTCAAACTTAACGGGGATCGCCTCAACGTCCAAGGGAGTTGAGGGTTCACTCCAATTTAAAACTGGCTCAGCGGAAATGACAGGAAGCAGCGCAGTTGTTTATGATCTTGCTAATAATAATTTAACAGTCAATGCTGGCCTAGTCCATAGCAGGGTATCGGTTTCCACAAGTTATACGGCGTCAACTTCCAACTATATTATTGCAGTTGCGGCCGTCCCAACAAATATATTATTTGATGCTGATAATTTTTCTGCTGGTCAGACTTTAGTTATAAAAGATGAGAGTGGCCAGTCCAGCCAGACAACTTCAATTATCCTTAACCCCGCAGAAGGACAAACTATTGATGGCGCCCCAGCGCTGTACGTTGAATCACCATATGGCTCAGTATTTATTTACACCGATGGGTCCAACTGGTTTATCTACTAAAATAATTTAAAATATTTTCGGCCGACGCTCGTCTAAACTCTATATATTCCAGAGACAGTAATAGGTGTATTTTTAGATTCTTTCTCCTCCGTAGTGTTACCCCTAAATTTTTGTTTGATTGTCTCGGTCATTTTCAGGAGGATATAAAAAATGGCATATAAATTTCAGTCCGGAGAAGCAATTCTCTCCGGCGCCCTACTTCAAGAGGGCAATGTAGAAGTCGAAAGTGGTTTCTCGTTCAAAATGCACGAGTCTACCATTCTCGACACAAGTCGTAACCTTGCAAACGTTGGTACGATCTCTGGTTCCGGTGCGATCCAGGGTGCGTCCGTTAGCGTTGATGGCGTTGTTACGGCTGGCGGCTTTACAATTGGTTCGGCCGTAATTAACGAAGCAGAGCTTGAGCAGATCGACGGTATTACCGCCGGTACTGCCGCAGCCTCTAAGGCTGTTGTTCTCGATGCTAGCAAGGATATTGCAGGCATCAATGACATGACCCTTGCTGGTGACGTCATTCTGCCACAGAGTAGCAACCTTTACCTCGCCGGCGACGGTGGAGCGGCAAAGATTGTTTCAACCGGTGGAAACGCTGTTAGCATCTTCGGTGCCAAGGTTGTAACCAACGGTTCTAGCATCGAGCCAGATTCGGACGGTGGCACAGACCTCGGTTCGGCTTCTAAGCAGTTTGCTGACCTTTACTTGTCCAGCGAACTCAAGATGGGCAACGCTGTAATCACAGAAGCTGAACTTGAGATGCTTGACGGCATCACAGCTGGTACGGTCGCTGCCTCTAAGGCAGTTGTTGTAGACGCTAACAAGGACGCTGACGGTTTCCGCAACGTTTCGGGTTCCGGTCTCTTTGAGGCTGACCAATTCGCTGCGGGCAGATCTATTACAGCTGGCTCTACGATTACAGCTGGTAGTTCGTTCATCATCGGTTCTGCCGACCTGAACGAAGCCGACATGGAGAAGTTGGATGGTATCACCAATGGTGCTGCTGCAGCTTCCAAGGCCGTTGTGCTTGATGCTAGTAAAGACATCTCGGGACTTAACGATGTGTCTGCTGCTGGTCTGACTTTGTCAGATCTTACATCTGGTCGTTTGCCGCTTGTTTCTACAAGTGGTCTGCTGGCCGATGATGAGCAGTTCACGTATGCAACCAATCGTGCTCAGATGGACGGTTACGTTGCTCTGGCCGTAAGCTCCAGTGCGTCAGGTTCTTTCTACGCGATGGACGGCGGTCTCGGCATTTACGACGAGTCCGATGAGACGATTTTGTCTGTCAGTAAGAATGGTGGTTTCACACTCGGTGATGCCATGGTTGAGATGAATGTCCAGACCGGTCTTGTCGACATTAAGGGTGATCTCGGATTGCTCCACGACGGCGTTTACGTCGGCTTTGGTGCAGATGAGGATGTTAAGCTGACTCACGTTGCTGACACTGGTCTTCTTTTGAATTCCAGCATGCAGCTTCAGTTCGGTGACAGCGGAACTTACATTCACCAGTCCGCTGACGGTGTTCTTGACCTTGTCTCTGACACAGAGATTGAAATCAACGCTACAACTATTGACGTTAACGGTGCTCTGGATGTAAGTGGAAACAGTACTTTAGGTGGCACCCTTACGGCTGCCAACCTCGGTACTTCCACAGTTGACCTCACAGCTGATCTTATGATCATCAATGATGGTGCGGGTGGCGTTATCAAGAACACAAGTCTTGCTCAGTATGCAACAGCTCTGGCAGCTGGCGCTAATGAAGGCCTTTCTTCGACAGCTGGTCGTCTTGGCGTTGATCTCAACGACTTGAGTGCTGCAGCGATTGCTTCTGGCGATAGCTTTGCATTCATCGATGCTGACGGCAGCAACGCAACCAAGAAGGAAAGCGTTGATGATCTCGCAACACTCTTTGCGGGTACGGGTCTTGCAGCAGCTTCGGCTGTTCTGAGTCTTGACTTGAATGAGTTGAGTGCTGGCGCCATCGCTTCTGGCGATAGTTTAGCATTCGTTGATTCTAACGATAGCAACGCTTCTAAGAAGGAAACGGTTGACGATCTTGCAACTCTTTTTGCAGGCAACGGCTTATCCGCAGCTTCGGCAGTTCTTGCTGTTGATCTCAATGAGTTGAGTGCAGCTACGATTGACGTTGCAAACGATAGCTTTGCTATTGTTGACGCGTCGGATAATGGCTCGAAGAAGGAAAGCATTGCTGACTTCATCTCGGCCATCGCTGGTTCAGGTATTACTGCTACTAGTGGTGTTCTATCGACTGACTCTTCCGCTGTTGCTGCGAAGGCTGATGGTGACACACTTGTAGAAGGTTACAACTACTTTGCAGATCTTTCTGCAGATGCAGCCGTAACTCTACCAGCTGCGCCAACCGTTGGTGATGTAGTGCACGTGAAAGCGGGCGCCCTCGCTGCCGATTGTGAAATCACAATCGCCAAGGCTGGTTCACAGGTCATTGATAACGATTTGACAGCAATCTACCTCGAAAGCTCCTTCGGTGCAGTTTCGTTGGTTTATGTTGCTAACAACGAGTGGAGAATCATCTAGTCTAAGACTGGCTGGTTAATCCTGCTATTAAATTGGGGGTCCTCCGCAAGGGGGGCTCCCTTTTTACTTTTGAGCAACTATTTATGAAAGCAGGAGATTTATTAAAATGGCTGGATGGGTATACGGAGCAGGTAGTGGCGGGGGTGGAACTCCTGTCGGCGAAGACAAAGACATACAATTTAACAACAACGGAGCGTTCAGTGGTTCAAGCAAGCTAATCACTGATGGTTCAGGAAGCCTCTCGGCCTCTACAACAATTTCAGCATCCTCCTTTCACGGCGATGGCTCAAACCTAACGGGGCTCACAGCAAGCGCTGTTAATGTAGCTGACGGGCCAGAGTTTTCGTTGCAGTTTAGAAGAGACACGCCAATAACTGGAGAGATCAGCGGTTCTGGTTTGTTGATGTCTGATGGAAACGGCGCCATTTCTGCGTCTTCAAATATCTCGGGATCTAACTTCTATCTTACACCGGGCAAATCAATCTTCTTCGATGGCAACACAGAAACAGCGAAGATTACTAACAATGGCCCCAACCTCGACATCAATGGTGTCAACATCATACTCAATGCAGCTACGGTAGTGTCGGCCTCCTCCAATATTTCTGGCTCTGGTTTTCACGGTCTGACAATTGATCTTTCTTCCTCCCAAGCTTCTTCTGGTCTTGGCCAGGAACTCCAGCTGGGCTCCGGAGCCAACCGACGCATTGGAGCTGCCGAGATGGAGGGTGACGACTATCTGATGGTCTCAAACTCTGATGGCCGACTTTTCCTATCCGCATCAGCCGGTATCGAATTAGTTACCGACACTACGGATGGTGTTGGTTCCTTCGGTTCACCAATAATTGTGTATACAACCGAAGAAGGTAGCACGACCGCCGCGTTTGTGGATCACAATGGTAATATTTCAGCATCTCAGAACATATCGGGTGCAAATGTGTATGTGGCTGCAGGTAATTCTATCTTCCTAAACGGTGACACTGAAACTTTCAAGATCACCAATAACGGTACGAACCTCGACATCAATGGTGCCAACATTATACTTAATGGCGAAGTGTCGGCTAGCGCAAATGTCTCGGGCTCAGAATTCCATGGAAATAGCACACTACTAACCGGCCGGAGCGCCGCCGGGCCCCATGTTTGGCTCTCTGCTTCAAACCCAGCCTTCGGGCCCGGACAAATCTTCGGAGAACAGTGGTTTGGATCGGGCTCGAACCCCGGCTCGGGCTTCACCGGAGCATCAATCGACCTGTCGAACTTTGGCTCGGGAATCGATTTTTCATTTAGATCTAAAGAGGGTGGCGCCACAATTCGTAGTGATGCGGGCGACACCACCATCAGAGCAACTGCTGGCGAAGTTATCCTGAGCGCCTCGGCCGGAATCATCGGACAAACGTCGGTTGTTTTGAATGCTGGGTTAACTACCAACAATTCTAACATCACTGCTAATAATGGTAGTATTTCTGCATCCCTGAATATTTCTGGTGCAAATTTTTATGTGAATCCCGGCAACTCTCTCTTTCTTGATGGGAGCACAGAAACTTTTAAGATTACTAACAATGGCACCAACCTCGACATTAATGGTGCCAACATCATACTCAATGGCGAAGTGTCGGCTAGCTCAAACGTTTCTGGTGCAAATTTTTATGTGAATCCCGGCAACTCTCTCTTTCTTGATGGAAGCACGGAGACTTTTAAGATTACTAACAATGGCACTAACCTCGACATCAATGGTGCCAATATTATCCTCAATGCAGCTACGGTAGTGTCAGCGTCAAGTGTGCTGTCTGCCTCAGCCTTCTTTGGCCAAGAGATACTTACTTCTGCTTCTTCAGACCAGGGGCTATATCTCCGTGCTGAAGGTCCCGATCCGACCGCTGGACGACTTGCCGGCGAACCTCAGCTTGTTGTGAGTGGGTCCATGGTCGGCATCGGAACTGCCACACCATCCAATTCTCCAAGCGCGGATACTTTCCTAGATGTCCGTGGACATGTGCGAGTGGGTAAATCCGGCACGGGGTTTATTTTTTCCAACAACGATGACAATACTTTTCTTAAGTTTGGCGGCTCGGGCGTTCCCGGGAGCGACGGGATTTCCCTCTTCGCCGGCGGAAAAAGAATGCTGGTTGTTGATGAAAACCCCAGCACCGCGGATGCTGTAATAATCGGTTCCGCTTCTCTTGAAACAGACTTTGCCGTCCTTACGGCGATGAGCGCCCCCAACGGCGACAGTATGTCGACCGCCCCAGCATTCTACGTCTCTGGCGGCGCCGATAGCGTGGGAGTAGGGACCTCATCGCCCTTAGTGTCCACGGATATTCATTATACGGGCTCTGGAAATCCAATTAACCTGGCCAACGATACCGGCGGCGGCGAAGTTGTGTACTTCGGTACGTCCTCTGCTAACTTGACGGCCGGTGGTGTATACTATCTCAACCCACAGGGCGGCTGGGAATCAGTCAACTCTGCTAATACAGGAAGCGGACATGATCAATTATTGGGAATTGCCTTGGGCAACAACCCCCTACAAAACGGCGTCCTCATAAAGGGTTACTTTGATGTACATACCTATTACTCCGGCTCCTTTATAAAGGGAGGTCCGATGTATGTCCAGTCCTCAAGCGCAGGCCGCGGAGTTGTGGAAGGTGGCTATTTAAGCGGCGCCGCTCCTACTGCGGCTGATTCTTATGTGAGAATTGTGGGTTATGGTACAGACACAGCAAACGTGATTTACTTTAACCCGGACAGTACATATGTTGAAATTGGATCTTAGCGATGCCCGATTCATCATTAATCAATGGAGTAGAGATGGCAAATATTAAAAATGTTGATGGAATCGATGCACCCCCTGCATCCGTCACTCTCTTATCAGACTTAGACTTTACTACAATGACTTCGGATGATTGGACTGGGGAGAGCACAGTTTCGCTTAATGGGCAGACATGGACCATAGGAAATGGTGGCAATTCCACCGTGTTTGGACCTAACGGTTCGAATTTAATCTTGGAGCCTAAGGCGAGCAGCGTCGGGGACTGGTATAATACAGCCCGTACGGGACCTTATTTGGGGATCAAATTATCCGCTCTTGACAGTAGCCTAAACGCGTCAGCAGAGTATGTGGTCCAGACGGTTTGCAATTCCTACCCCGGCGGCGGAGCAAACTTTGCTCGTTTCATGGCGGGCTTCTGGAGCGATGATGCTGTGAGCAGGGGCTATACATGTCTATTCGGAACCCAATATAACGGCGCCGATAAATACTACTATTATGTGGGTGGAACCCAGCAAGCCACCGCGAACGCCGGCGGCAATGAACTCACCTTTTATACTAAGTTGAGCAGGGATGGTTTTAATACTTGCCTAGTGAGTACTAGTGCTGATGGAAACACACCCAATGCAGGAACCTATAAAGGTGCAATTTATGCCTCCACAGACAGTCCCGCCATAGCCGGCTCCCAACAGACACTAACCCTCACAGCCTCCGCCCCAGTTAACGTAGGGCTTGTTTTTGTGGGCGACACCAGCGGCGCTCAGCCAACCTTTACAGTCAACCGCATGCGGATCTGGAAAATAGAACCACAGATTTGATAGTACTCTAAATTACAACTATTAGTCATTTCCTAATCTTGGGAACTATTTATTTTTGATAAGTCATCAGATTTGGAGTAAATTTATGTCTTCACTATTAGAAGAAGCGATTGTAGACGCTAAAGCCCTTAAAGAAGCTGCACTTAAAAACGCGGAAACCGCTGTACTGGAGAAGTACGCCGGCGAAGTGAAGGGCGCCCTAGACACCTTGCTAGAGCAGGAAGACCTAGAAGAGGCCCCTGCTGCGGACGATACTCTCACTGAATTTACTGACGATGTTCCATATGCTTTTCAGAACGAGCAGTTGGACGCTTTAGCAGAAGATGAGATGGTAGAGATCGATTTTGATGCTCTTAAAGAGCGTCTTAAAGAAGAGGACGCAGAGGTCGAAGAAGTAGATCTGAACGATGCCCTTGAAATGGCCGAAGAAATTACGAACACAGAACTCCGGGGAGATGCACAAGAGGATGCCGCCGAACTTGGCGCCGCACCAGTCGAACCGTTGCAAGAGGATGAGGATATTAACCTCTCCGAAGAGTTCATTAATGAACTTGTAGAGGAACTAGTTCTTGACTTCAACCCAGTGCCTGATGGGTGGTCCTCTGTTAACTCTGCCAATAACATGGTGGTTCAGGCTAACAATGATGCAATGGCAGCCGCACAGGCCGCCCATCTCGAAGAAGATGAAGAACTCGAAGAAGAAGTCGAAACCGCCGGCGATGTTGTATCGGCTGACGGCCTTTACGAGTCGAAAATTGCCACACTTACAAATTCTAACAGGGAGCTTCGTGCTCTCATTGTTGAAGCAAAGGATCAGCTTACAAAGCTGAATCTTGAAAATGCCAAGCTTGTTTATCAAAACAAGGCTTTGGGCAGCGCCTCCTTGAATGAGCGACAAAAAAATCAAATTGTCGAAGCTGTTCAGTCTGCCAATTCTGTTGAGGAAGCGAATATGATCTTTGAAACAATTCAAAACGCAGTGGGGCCCACTCCTGATCAGAGAACACGACCACAAACACTTCGTGAAGCAGTTCAGAGACCTATATCGCTTTTACTCAATTCTAAGAAAAACAACGAGGCAACAGTCGATCCAAATATGGGTCGTATGCTGCGTTTAGCAGGTCTAACAAAATAATTTGACATTATTTGACAAAAATTATAGGAGGTTATAAAAATGTCTATTGTAGAAACATTGACAGAAGGTATCGTTAACCGTGACCTCGCGAAGGAAGGTTCTGCACTTATCACTAAGTGGGAACAGACCGGTCTTCTCGAAGGAATCACCAACGATACACAGAAAAACGGTATGGCCCGTTTGCTTGAGAACCAGGCAAAAGAGCTTCTCCGTGAGGCATCCACCATGGCTAGTGGTGATGTTGAGGGGTTTGCAGCTGTCGCATTCCCACTTGTACGCCGAGTATTCGGCTCCCTGATCGCCAACGAACTCGTTAGCGTTCAACCAATGAGTCTCCCATCGGGTCTCATTTTCTTCCTTGACTTCACCTTTGGCGGTACCTTCCCAGGTAACTCCGGTGATCGTCTTGACAATACAACTGGTAACTCCATCTATGGTGGTGGCGTTGTCGGTAGCCAGATCACAGGTGGTCTGAACCTTGCGAACGGTAACGCTGAAAAGGGTCCATACTCTTTGAACAACGGTTACTCGTCCCCAACAGGTTCGGTTGATGCATCCACAACGATTCTCGCATCGGGCACAATCAAGGCTGGTGGTATTCCAGACTTTATCGGTTTCACTAGTGGTTACAGTGGTGTTGCGGGCTATAACATTGATCGCCTTCTGCGTTTCGACCCTGACTTGGTTTCCGGTGCTCTCTTCGCAGTTGCTGCCGTTCCACGTGCCACAATCGAATCTTCGGGTGGTAACTTGGAAGACCTCGTCGCGTTCTCGATGACACAATCGCTTAATGATAACACGATCCTCGTTCGACGTCTTACTCGTGAAGACCCCCTCGATTCGAGTCGTATTCTCCTTACGCTGGTATCGACTACTGCTTCGACTACAGCTGCTCAGATTATCGAAGTCGCTTCCGATCTCGATAGCTTTACTCACCTGCAGGCTCCAATCCGTGACAACTACGCTACTGGCGATTCCGTTGGTTCGGTTATTGGTTCGGAATCGGGCTTCGGCTTTGGTTTGGAAGACTCTGAGGGTATCCCAGAGATCGACATCAAGGTCGACTCGGTGGCCGTCACAGCTGTTACCAAGAAGCTCAAGGCTAAGTGGACCCCAGAGTTGGGACAAGATCTCAACGCTTACCACAACCTTGACGCTGAGGTGGAGCTTACTCAGATCCTTTCTGAGCAGATTGCTCTTGAGATTGACCGTGAGATCCTTGAGGACCTCATCAAGTTGGCAGAGGCCGGTATCCGTTACTGGTCGCGTCACCCAGGTCAGTTCCTGAACCGCGAAACAGGTCAGGTCTCTGAGGTAACTCAGGACTTTACTGGTAACGTATCCGAGTGGTACGAGACACTCGTTGAGACAATCAACGACGTTTCGGCTGAAATCCACCGCAGAACACTCCGTGGTGCTGCTAACTTCGTCGTCTGCGGACCAGAAGTTGCCAACATCCTTGAGTTCACAGCTGGCTTCCGTGCAAACGTGACTGCTGATGCTGATCGCGGTGACATCGGTGCAATCAAGGTTGGCTCGCTTTCCAAGAAGTTTGATGTTATGGTTGATCCATACTTCCCACGTAACGTGATCCTCGTTGGTCGCCGTGGTAGTAGCTTCCTTGAGAGCGGCTATGTGTACGCGCCGTATGTGCCACTCCAGACAACACCAACTATCTTCGGTGTAGAGGACTTTGTACCTCGTAAGGGTGTCATGACCCGATATGCCAAGAAGATGGTACGTCCGGATATGTATGGTCTCGTGATCTGCCGAGGTCTTGATGACTAAAGCCTGACATAAGGTCAAAATAATGAAAGCCCCGTCTCTTTTGAGGCGGGGCTTTCTATTTATTAATAGAGCAAATCGAGGATCCTTGTATGGCAATTCCAAATCTTTCCCCGGCATCAACTTCAAATGCCAATATTCTTCCGGTTACGGGAGCTGCTGCAAATGTGGGCGCAACATTGCCATTTGGCATTTACGCTGCATCAAATGCGTTTTTATCAGGAGCTTCTGATCAAGTTGCTTATACTTATAAAAAGCTTGGCGGCGACGTCTTAGATATTGAATTAGCTGAGGGAAATGTTTATGCTGCTTACGAAGAAGCAGTTCTGGAGTACTCGTATTTAGTAAACCTTTATCAGACAAAGAATTCGCTTTCTTCTCTTCTGGGTGCATCCACTGGATCGTTTGATGAAGACGGCACCATCTCCGGATCACTTTCGGGCTCTAACGTTGCATTGAGGTATCCAAAGTTTGATTATGGATATGTTAGAAGAATCTCTGAGGGCCTAGCCACGGAAGCTGGCTTGGGAGGCACAACATCAATTTACTCTGCATCAGTGTCCAGTATCCCAAATCAACAGGATTATGATCTGCAAACTATAATTTCTTCATCCGCCGCGACAGACACCTCTGTGCCATATTACCAAAGGGTCGGAGACAAAAGAGTGATCATCAGAAAGGTATTCTTCAAGACTCCGCGAGCTATGTGGAGATTCTATGGCTACTATGGTGGCTTCTCTGTTGTGGGTAATCTTCGCACATACGGACAGTATGCTGACGACTCTACCTTTGAGATCGTGCCAACTTGGCAGAACAAGCTCCAGGCAATTGCTTATGAGGATGCCTTGAACGTAAGAATATCGCACTATTCATATGAGATCCTTGACAATATGCTCCGGCTGTTCCCTACCCCTGATACTACATCGCCAGATAAATTCTGGGTTCAGTTTAGTATTGAACGAGAGTTCGAGCCATGGGAAGACACTGGAAGAGGGGACACAGGAGCCGAGGGTGTCAACAACCTTAACACCCTCCCGTTTGAGAACATTCCGTTTGAAAACATCAATTCCATTGGCAAGCAGTGGATTCGTAGATTTGCGCTGGCCCTAACTAAGGAAATTTTAGGACAGGTTAGAGGCAAGTTCTCGACAGTCCCAATCCCAGGAGAGAACGTAACTCTTAATGCTGCCGAACTCCTCTCTCAAGCCCGCACTGAGCAGGATTTACTTAGAGACGAGCTTAAGACACTTCTTGATGAAACCACATACGACAAGCTTGCTGCTGTTGATTCATCCATGCAAGACTCTGGCAGGAAAGTTCTTGAAAACATTCCAGCCGGCATTTTTGTAGGGTAAGTAAATGTCACGGAGCAAGAGATCTGAAAAGGAAATAAAAGATAAGCGATCACAAAGATTCGAGTACGTTGGGGACAAAAAAGTGGCCAACGAGCTTCAAGAGATTGAATTTCAGCCTTCATCCTTGGAGACTATAGATAGAGCAATGATTAGCTTTATTGATGAGGATTTGAATCTTTTTACCACAACCAACGATGGTTTTAAGAAAGTCCCCGTTCTTTGGGTCACCGCTGAGCGCGCCTTTCAGATTAAGCATAATAAAGACCTAAGAGATAAAGAGGAGACCTTGATTCTCCCCCTGGTCACGGTGAATCGAGTTAGCGTAACAAAAGAACAGAACTACCGCGGGACCGTTTTCGCCAATCTGTATCCCACTAACGATGCCAAGGGAGGCACAATTACGGTGGCGAGAAAGATTAACCAACAAAAGACAGCACAGTTTCAAAACGCTCAGGCAAACAAAAAGCATGGTGGCTCAATGCCCCCCACGGTTTCTAGCAAAATGTTGAATACCAACAAGAGAAACATGTCCACAACAAAGACGGTATACGAAACAATCACAATGCCTATCCCAACTTGGATCAAGGTAAGCTACCAGATTTCGTTGCGTACCGAGTATCAGCAGCAAATGAATGAAATGCTCCGTCCCTTTATTACTATTCCGGGCAACTCTAGAACCCCAAAGATGATTGAGGCTGAAGGCCATTCATATGAAGTTTTTATCGACGGCGGTTTCGCAAATAACTCAAATCAAGCTAATATTGGAATGGAGCAGAGAAACTACGAGACTGATATCAACATTGAAGTGTTGGGTTATCTTATTGGCGAGGGCGAAAACCAAGAAAGACCAAAGATTGTTAAGCGCGAGAATGCAGTTGATATTAAGCTTGGCCGAGAAAGAACTATAGTCGGCGATATTCCGGAAAACATAAAAGACGGTTTTTACAGAGAATAATTCTCTTCCTACTATTTAGCACTATTTACTTTGAACATTTTCGCAATGTAGGAGAACCGAACGAATGTCAGTTAAAAATTACCGATTTGTATCCCCCGGCGTTTTCGTAAACGAAATTGATAACTCACAAACACCAGCCTCACCGGCAGGTATTGGACCAGTTATTATAGGCCGAGCAGAAAAGGGCCCAGCCCTAAGACCAATTACAGTCAACTCTTTTGAAGAGTATGTTAGTATTTTCGGCACCCCAGCCCCCGGCAACAATAGCCAAGATGTATGGCGTCAGGGCGCCAACACGACGGCTACCACGTATGGTATGTATGCTGCCCAAGCGTACCTTAAAAATAGTTCTCCATTAACTTACATTCGACTTTTGGGCGCTGAAGATGACAATGCCTCTGGCCAGCCGGCGGAAGCTGGCTGGCACGCTGGTGCTGACGGCCGCGCTTGGGGCCTTGTCCTCTTCCAGACCGCCTCAGACAACACAACTCTGACTGGTGCACTTGGAGCCATCGTGTATGGCGACAGCTCAATAACAATGGAACTTTCAGGCACCATTCTAACTAACGACGGAACTACAACTCATCTGACCAGCTCGGCAAGACAGCTCTCCGGTTCCGACATTGTTGTTATTTCTGATCCAGGCCGAACAAAAGAATTCAAGACTCAGATCAAAAGTGGCACCAGCGTTGTTGACACAATTACATTCAACTTTAATAAGAACGATTCGAAGTATATCCGAAAGGTCCTCAACACAAACCCACAGCTGTTGACAACTGGTATTACGGACGCAGACAATCGCGAGAAGTACTTCCTTGGTGAGACTTTTGATGCTCACATTGATAACGTTCTGAGTGACGCTAACTCTGACTTTGCAGCTGCATGGATCCGAATCAACGATGGGGGTGAAGACGGCGACGACTTTAGTTATGAAGTCCAGGCCGCCCAAACACCACATATTATCAGCTGCAAGCTTTCGCCTACCTCCAACCCAACAAAGCTGTTTAAATTTGTTGCAAGAGGTGAGGCAGGTGATTGGACAAATAAAAATCTTAAGATCTCCATTCAGGATATCAAGCGCTCGACAAATGACAATGACCAGTATGGTACGTTCTCTGTTGTTATTCGCCACCAGAGCGATAGCGACAATGTTGTGCAAGTTGTTGAGCAGTATAACAACTGTAACCTTAATCCTAACTCCCTGAACTACGTCGCTCGCAAGATTGGTGATTACAGAGAGACATGGGTAAATGCCGACCGACGCTATCGCCAGCTCGGCAACTACCAAAACGTATCTGACTATGTTTACATTGAGGTAAACTCTGACGTCGACGCAGCTCTCACAAACCCATCGCTCCTTCCGTTCGGCTTCGAGGGTCTTGTTAAGTATAAAGATTACTCAAATGATCATACAGGGCTCCTCGAGTCTTGGACTTCCGGTAGCACAGGTACCGTCCGCACCGAGCTGACCGGGCCAGTGGGCTTCATCTACAGCTCCGGTTCGGTATTCATCGTGTCTGGCTCCTCCAACACTGATGCAACCGCTTCCGTTGAGTTCCCACGACCACGACTGCGCGCTAGCGCATCAGATGGCAACCTAGGCAACCCAACTGACGCTTTCTTCGGCCTGCAGACAGCAGAGTCGGCCGGAAGCACAGTATACTCCAAGTCGTATATCGACATTCTGAGACCACGAGGTGGCATCGTTGGCTTCACGGTTCCATCGACCAACGAAGAGTTGTCTCCAACGTTCACGCTAGATGATATTTCTGGATCCGGTGTATACGTTACAGGATCGGGCGCTATTACAGACGGCCTGAACAGCAGCTTGACAGCGATAAACGGCGCTGTCTCCGGTGTTCTCGATGCCGGCTATGATCGCTTCACTGTCCCACTCTTCGGTGGATTCGACGGTGTAGACATCAAGGAGATGGATCCATTCTCAGGTGCGAGAATGCCTACCACCCCATCTGACACAAATAGCTACTCTTTCTTCTCGATTAGAAGAGCTATTGACTCTGTAGCTGATCCAGAGGTCGCCGAAATGAACTTGGCCGCCATCCCAGCACAGACTCAGGCAGGCCTAACAACCCACTTGGTAAGAACCTGTGAGGAACGCGGTGATGCGCTCGCAATCATCGATCTTCCAGATTCGTTCGTACCACGAGAGGACAGTACCACAATTAACCGTAACAACCTCCCTTCAACCATTACAACTCTTGTAAATGGTCTGAGAGACCGAGGACTGAACTCCTCTTACGGTGCAGCATACTACCCATGGGTTAGAGCAAGAGACACCATCAACGGCTCCTTTGTGTGGCTTCCGCCATCTATTGCAGCTATTGGCACATTCTCTAGCTCCCAGCGTAGATCGCAGGTATGGTTCGCCCCTGCTGGATTCAACCGCGGAGGACTCACTGAGGGTTCTGCCGGTGTCCCAGTTGTTGACGTAGCCCACCAGCTTCGACGTAAGGATCGCGATGACCTTTACACAGCAAACATTAACCCAATCGCCAAGTTCCCAGCAGAGGGTATCGTGATCTTCGGCCAGAAGACACTTCAGGTTACTCCTTCGGCTCTGGATCGTATCAACGTGCGCCGCCTGATGATCTTCGTTAAGAAGCGCATCTCGCAGATTGCATCCGGCCTGCTCTTTGATCCAAACGTGCAGCAGACTTGGAAGCGTTTCACATCGCAGGTTAACCCATTCTTGGCTGATGTTAAGACAAACTTTGGTCTCTCTGACTTCAAGGTTGTTCTTGATAACACCACGACCACCCCAGATCTTGTAGATAGAAACATCCTATATGCGAAGATTTTCCTGAAGCCAACCCGAGCAATTGAGTTTATTGCCATTGACTTCAATATCACAAGAACGGGAGCATCGTTTGACGATTAATAAAATGCGGGGAGTTACGGCTCCCCGCACTATATAATAATAGGATAAACAGGAGACTATATAAATGCCATTTTGGACATCAGCACTATCAGAGCCTAGAAGAGCACATCGCTTTCTGCTCACACTACCAAACTTAACTGATCTTAATCAGGCTTTCAGGTATGAGCAATACCTCGCAAAGGCTATTACAAAGCCATCGTACACAGTCTCTGATACGCCTCACAAGTTTTTGGGTAACACCTACTACTACCCAGGCTCTGTTACATGGAATACGGTTTCAGCCACCATCGTTAACGCCATCAACCCAGATGGTAACCAGATTCTTTATGATGCCCTCACAAAGTCGGGTTATCTGAAGCCTGACGTACAGGAGAATGTCTTCTTCAACCCAGCCCAGGCCCCAGGCACAGTTAACAAGCAGGGCGCAGTCGATGCTCTTGGTAATGTTATCTTCGAAGAGTTGAATGGTCAGGGCGGACTTATCGGTACTTGGACACTCCAGAATGCCTTCATTACTAATGCTACATTCGGCGATCTCACTTATGAAACTGATGATTTGCTTAATATCGAGATCCAATTCCGGTATGATTGGGCAGAGTATGACTCCGGCCCAGCAGTAGCTGCTGTAACAGAATTGAACGGATAAGAAAAGAGGTGACCTTTGTCACGTAGAAATAATTTAGAGCGGTTAGGCGCACCGCAACCAGACGCGCCAACTCCCCCTACCACAGAAGCTTCAGACCTATTTGCGTTCGTAAACCCAACAGAATTTGTTGAGTTGCCAAGCAAGGGTCTCCATTACCCAAAAGAACACCCCCTTCATGGCCAGACTGTCGTTGAAATTAAACACATGACAGCCAAAGAAGAAGATATCCTAACATCCGAGGCTCTTTTGAAGAACGAGCTTGCGATAGATCGTTTGTTGGATTCGGTTATTATCGACCCTAACATCAAAGTAGGAGATCTATTATTGGGTGACAAGACAGCTATTCTTATTGCAACAAGGATAACAGGCTTTGGGCCGCACTACGAAGTAACTGCAAAGTGTCCATCATGCAGCAAAGAGTCACCGTACACTTTTGACCTTACAGAGCTAAAGTCTCAGAATAGAGAAGTTGCTGAAGGAGTTACAGCTGAAGGTGATGGTGTATTCAGTTTTGAGTTGCCAATATCAAAGGTTAATATCTACGTTCGACTCCTGTCATCACGAGATGAAAAGCGGATTGCAAAACTTATAGCTCCAGCTGAGGGCACAGTCACCCCAATTACGGGGCTGTTAAAGTCCATTATCGTTCAGGCTAATGAGCATACAAACCCAGCGCTCCTTCATAAATTTATCGAGTCTATGCCATTACAGGATGTGAAGCACCTCCGCGAGATTTACGATACCGTTAAGCCCGACTTAGACCTTCGTTTTGACATAAACTGTCCCCTCTGCCACGAAGATGGAAAGGTAGGCATGCCCATGACGGCAGCGTTTTTTTGGCCTAACACCTGAGTACCAAAAAACAGTATACGAAGAGTTCTTTTTACTTAAGCACCACGGCGGGTGGTCGTTCACTGAGCTATATAATCTACCCATTGCTCTGCGCCGGTGGTTCCTCGAAAGGTTATCCAAAGAGTTTAAAGATCAGAAAGAGAGAATGGAGAAAGCAAGAACAAGATAAATTCTTTCTTTTTAGGAACTATTTATATTTAAACAGGGATCCTTACACATGAACGATATTGTAGAAGAAGACATAGTAGATTTAAATAACGTCGGAAAGCCATTAAACGAGAGATCGGCAGTAGCAAGTAAGTTTGCTAATCAAGTTCGTAAAATGATGCTTGATTTGTATTTTGGCGGAATCGATATCCCCTTGCGCCTTATGGGGTCCACATCACAGGTTGAATCATTTATGAAAGCGCTCGGTAGAGAAAAGCGCTACATGGATTCGTATATCAAAAACGGTCTTGATAATCCAAAGACCATGAAATCAAAGTATTCTCTGAATAGAGCAGTTGAAGGTTTTGAGAAAGAAACAGGCTTAAGGTGGCCATTTAAAAACTAGGAGGTTTATAAATGGCAGATCCCACTATCGAACAACTTAAAGAACGAAATCGTCTAATACAGATTGAGATTGAGTTTCTTAAAGAAAGAGAAAAAGCAGAGAAAAAAGAATTAAGAAACTCCCGTGAGCGCCTTAAAGCTGCCCAGGAGCTGGGTGATGCTCGAGCGATAGCAGAAGCCACTCAAGATATCGAGGCATACACCGCGGGCCTTCTAGCCCAACGCGTCGAGCTAGAGAGGCTTAACGAAACAAAAAAAGACAATCTCAAGATTGAAAGAGAGTTTCAAGAACAACAAAAAGTAGGTGAACAACTTTTCGAATCGATGAGAGGATCCCTATTTGGACTCTCGGGAGGATTTGAGAAGTTTGCTCAATTTGCCAGCCTAGGCGACACAAGTCTTTCTAGCTTTCGCAAAGAAGCTCTGGAGTCGGTTGCCAGCGGCCAGCTTCTTAAAGACGCGATCTTCAAGGTTGCCCAGGAGTTAACGGATTTTGCCCTTGAGGCAGATAAGGTCACTGCCGAGTTCCGGAAATCAACCGGCGCCGGCAGAGAGTTTGACGACACGATACGAAATGTCGGTCTTAACACAATCGCAATCGGCGCTAGCCTGGATGATGTTACACAGGCTGTTGGAGCTTTGAAGAATGAATTCACAGACTTCACATATCTTTCAGAGCAGCAGCAAGGGGCAATTGCCGAGACAACCGTTCAGCTGAACAGACTGGGCTTTAGCTTTGGTAATCAAGCCGCGATCATCCAGACTGCTACTCAGGCTCTGGGCATGGATGTAGATGAAGCCAACGATTTGCTTATTGATCTTGCCTCGACAGCTCGCAGCCTTGGAGTTGATGTAGACACACTCGGTGGCCAGTTTGCTGCAAACAAAGATTTCCTTGTCCGTTTCGGCGATGATGGCCAAAAAGCCTTTGAAGAGTTGGCTGTCACTGCCAAGGCACTCGGCACAGAGCTGGGTACACTTGTTGAGGTTGTCGACAAGTTTAAGACATTCGATCAAGCTGGCGAAACAGTCGGCCGCCTCAATGCGATTCTCGGCGGCCCATTCCTGAATTCAATGGACATGCTGAACGCATCGTTCGAAGATCCTATTGAGGGGATCAGGATGCTTCGCGATGGTTTTGACCAAGCTGGAGTATCAATTGAGGATGTCTCGGGCGCCCAGCTTGAGGCATTTGCGTCTGCTCTAGGGTTATCAACCACAAAGACAAAGGAGCTTCTCGGGGCCACCAATGAAGAGTTAGAAATCCAGAGAATGAATCAAGAAGAGATGGCAGAGGCTGCAAGACAATCGCAAGCAGCAATGGCTCAGTTGTCCAACGCATTTAGACAAATGTTAGTCGCCGGCAAGCCTCTTATTGACAATTTGATTGTTCCCATAATTGAGGGCATTGGAAGCTTTGCTGGATTTATTGCGGGTGCATCAAGCGCTTTGGGCAGGTTCGTTGGTGTTGGTCTCGCAGCTGCTGGTATTGCCGCTCTTGTCGCCGCACCGTTCACCGGAGGCGCTTCACTGCTTACTTATGCTGCTATAGCGGGTGCCGGTGGAATTGCAGCATTTAGCGGCGGAGGTTCTGCATCCCCGGCCAGTACAACTGCGATACCAGGGTTCCAGACTGGAGGCACAATCACCACAGACCAAGCCATGGTCCACCCGGGCGAGCTTTTGATTACAGGCGGCCAGGGCTCCGAGGTGATTTCGCAAGATCTTCTTAGAGAACTGATCGACACCGTAAAAAACCAGACTCAAGGCCCACAGCAGATCGCTGTTCATATCGGTAATGAGCAACTTGAGGACTTTTCGATTAGGGCCCTCAACTCGGAAAAAGCGAGAGGCGCATTCTCGCCGTATAGTAATGCGTAGGAGAACAAGTTAAATGCCATTATCACCTTCATTGAGAAAAGATCCGTTTTTTTCCGTATCTATTAAGCACCTTCCTACATCGAAGGTTGTTACGTTTGAAGGTTGGGTAACTGAATTTTCTGACGCGTATAATTCTAATTGGAATCAACAGAACGTCTATGGCCGCATGGACCCACTGGCCACCTTCGAAAACACACAGAGATCCATTCAGCTAGGTTTTGACGTTGTATCTGATAACATGGACGCAGCAATTGATAATCTTACCAATATTAACCAGTTGATCGAATTCTTGTATCCAATGTATACTAGTGGCGGCAGGGTTGCACAGAACACACTTAAAGCCGCCCCCCTGTTGGGAATAAAGTGGACTAACTTAATTAACAACGCAACAGACGCCGATTACCTATACGGTTACATCCAGGGTGGCGTTACATATGCCCCCAATATAGGCGAGGGTGGCTTTATATTAAAAAACGTCGGCAACTCGAACACCACTATCCCCGGCTCCGAACAGCGCACTAGTGTATCCACAACCTTCGGCGCCGATCCATTGGAATCAACGACAGTAAACTATGATGCTGGCGCTCTGGCTAGTGTGGACCATGCCCCAGGCGGCTCTGGTGCAACGTCGATTTCAAAGGCAGTCAAAGAGAACAGTTTTATTCCAAAACAGGTTAGCATAAACTTTACGTTTAATGTTTTGCACACCCATTTGACCGGGTGGAAAGGCATGTCTTTCGGTGGGGAACAAAACCTTAACAAGAAATTCCCTAATGCTGCCATGATTCGAAACACAACCAGCACTATCACATCCGATACAGCTGCCGACGAGATAAGCCTCGGCGCCGGAGTCGTGGCTATCGCCGACGAGGTAGGGATTGAGGTCGAGAACCCAATCATCATCGAGTCCCAAGCCGCCGAGATGTTAATTGAGGACGAGCCCTGATGCCTACACGATATGATAGAAGGAAAATCTTTCTGAACCGGAATGAGTTGTATGAGAAGACTTTGGAAGAGAGAAGCATAAAATCTATTCGTCACTACTCTACACCTGAGATTGATTATCCGACAGTTCAGGAGACTAAAGACTTAACCAAGGTCCGCCATGTTTGGAGAGTCGGTGACCGCTATTACAAACTGGCAATTCAATATTATGACTCGGCTCAATATTGGTGGGTTATAGCTCTGTTTAATCAAAAACCAACAGAGTCTGACCTGACTGTGGGTGATTTAGTGTATATACCCCTGCCATTGCAGGATATATTAAGATACTACGATAAGTAAGGGGTTTTTTAATGGGACAGAGTACAACAGATGTCTTTAAGTACGACGGTGTCGATTATAAGACCTATGAAGCCGCGGCACTCCAGCTTGTAAGTGAGTTTTATAATGCGAATTTCTTTGACCCAGCTGCGCTGGATATATTTGTAGACAACTATGCGGAATATCAAAAAGAAATCGAAGCCTCAACAAAATCCAAAGGCATCGGCCCTCGCCAAGAGGGTCAAGAGAACAGCCCAACAGGTGTTACAAATGCTACCGAGGCGCTTGCTGTTCTGTCAGATAACAAGCTTCCGCTATACATGAACGCCGGCCGGAAGATCGGCCTTGTAACAGGCATAAACCCTCAGCAGTATGCTGCGAATAGAGCGTCTGGCTTAACGACATCGGACCAAGTCGTCCGAGTGGCTCTGGGTAACTTGTTTAACGAGTCACTCAAGCCTGGATTTGTAAACGACATCCCCAACGACGAACCGGGCCCGAGCCAGCCAGCCTTTACACAAGGCGCGTCTTCCGGGAAACTTCCCACGGGACTCTTTAGTCCCGCGGTGTTGGAGTATTTCCGAAGACGATATATCCAGTCCGCCTTGCAAGCTTCGCCCTCTGGTCCCGTGACTTCAGCGGCCCCGCTGATCCCAATTTCGCCCGTCCTGATTGACGCAGTTAAGGAGCTATATGAATTCCAATCAAGACTAAAACCCAAGCTCCTCGAAGCATCCACGGCCGCCGGCAGATCCTATAATGCCGGCATGCAGTTGATCAATGATACTATAGCCAACCCAACAGACCCGGCCCTCCTGAGCAAATCCATAGCTGATCATGCACCGGGCAACGCCGTGAACTATGATCTCAGCCCCGCTGACTTTAGGGCACGCTTTTCGGCAACCCAGGCCTTCTTCACCCAGCCTGGGTATGATGTCAACGTTCAGGTTTTGGCTCTCTTTGAGATTCTGCGTCCCGATATAGATGCCACCTTGCCGCCAAGATATACTGGCAACGATGTGAGGAGGACTGGCAGGGAATTGAACTATATCTATCAGTGGTTTGGTGTTTCTGCTTCCGAAGACGCGACCGACTCACCCCTGACTCAAGCTGCTGCATCTGACATCGGAGATAGGGATGTTAACAAGGGCATACCAATCCCAGTCCCAAACTTAAAGCCGTATGATTTTCAGTGCTTTCTTTATGAAAATATATCAAAGCTGGTGGATAAGCGAAAGTCTGATCCACGCCACGTTGCGCAATATAAGAACCTCATCCGATTAAATAGTAACGGCGACCCCGGAACAGTGTTGAACAGAATTGAATCCGGAGGGACTGGCACTAAAGAGTTTTTGGACATTTGCCCGGATATTTACGGACTGCTCACACCATATATAAAAATATCTAGGCTTGAGTATGACCAGAATGGCAAGATTGCGATCGATCCCAATACAAAAAAACCAGTGGTTAGAGATCTTAAGATTCCAAACTTTCTAACACAGGACCAAATCCGAGATATGCTAAGTCCTTCGGGAGGTCGCCTCCCGGGCGCGGGCATAAAATCCTTTAGCTGGTCACTGGATGGTGTTCAGCCAGCGGAAGTCGACAATAATATTACGGCAGAATTGGTCATGTACTTTCAGTCAGTTAATGACTTCTTTAATGGTGCCCGCCAGGCCGGCGCGTCAGAACCAAACTTCCTAGATTTAATCATCAACTCCCCGTCGCTCAGGAAGCGAAGGAATGGAGAGTCAACCACAGACGCATCTCCATCAGGCGAGACATGCTCGGATGATATGAAGAGCGAACTGCTCCACAGAGATTACGACGGAAAAGATTTCAGAGTACAAGTTACGGCCGGCTGGTCAACTCCTCCCCTTGCGGCGCTGGAAGATCTGATGAACGATTCAGGTAAGGCTGGGGCCTTGCACGAAGCTATTAAGACATCGAAGACAACCCTGTACCTGCAAATGACGCAGCACAAGATTAACTTCAACCAGAACGGTAGTTTGGAATTGTCAATTAATTACAGAGCTAGCCTAGCTGGTCTCCTCAGTGGTAAAACCTCTAACATCCTTGATGAATCGGGCAAATTACTCGCCAAAGATATCGAGGATGTTGAAAGCAAGATTAAGAAGCTGAATGAAGAAACTCCCGACACCGCGACGAGGGCCCGAAAACAAGCGCGCCAAGCTAAAGTCGAAGAATTACAGCAAGAAATAAAACAACTCCGTGCAATTGATAGAAATGTTAAGTATAAAAAACTTTTGAAGAAACTGTTCTTCACTAACAACTCTGACACAAGCACGGTGTCAGGAACAAAAATACATAGCCTGAGTGTTAACCCTTACGAGTTGTCTCAAGCAAGTTACGCTGACCTAACCCCAGAACAGCGCGCTGCCCGAGTTAAGAGAAAGCTTGGCACCAGCCTAGAGATTGATACAGTGGCCTCTATTAGCACGGCGACCATTGATGCCCTCAACACGAACAAGGCCGGCTCTGGCAACGCCATTAATAAAATCGTTGCAGATGCCGAGTTCAAGAGATTCAAAGAGCTTGAGAGAGCCAACAGGGTTAATATTCCATACTTCTACTTAGGCGATCTGTTTGACTCTATTTTAGAACAGATAAAGGAAAACTACCCCGAAGAGTTGGGGCAGGATGGTTTGAACTTTAAGTTCTTTGTGTCCGATGTCGAAATGATCGACCCCCTGCAGGCATTTAAAATTGAGAACCTAGAGAAGCTTTTAAACTGCGGCTATACGCTAAGAGACATTAGCAAGGTTGAAATCTTCGCCACAGAAAGTCCAGAAAGCTTCAATCAACTAAATGGTATCTTCAGAACAATGAACATTGGAGATATACCAATTTCGTTAGATACCTTTCAAGTGTGGTTTAAAAACAACGTTATTAAGAACGAACGCTCAAACTATTATCTATTGTATTTTATTAAAGATATATGCAAAGACCTTATCAGTAATGCTTTGTCCTCGAAATGTTTTGGTGACGGATTTAAGTTTGAACAACGTTTTGATGCCCGCCCCCTTACAGTAAATACCAATCAATCAGGTCGCAGCCGGTACTCGCCAGGCAAGTCATACACCATACAACAACTCCGTGCTGGCGTACGCGGGATTTATACGGCGCCGGATCCCTCTTTCGTTGAACTCGGACTTATATTATATTCGACGGACTCGAAGCCACATGGTTTAACTGGTAAAAATCCCGACAGTGATAGGAGAAAAGGAATTTACCATCATTACCTGGGATCTGCTTGCGGCCTTGTTAAGCAGATAAACTTCCAGAGAGAAGATCAACCATATCTTCGTGAGTCTCGAATCCAAAAGGTGGGCGCCCTAGGACCAGAGCAATTGAGAGAACTGTATTCAGCAAACATAAATCTGGTTGGCAATAACTTATACAAGAACGGAATGTATATTTATATTAACCCAAGCTTGTTAAATGCTGATCAGACATATTTAGACTACCTGGGTCTGCATGGATATTATTTGGTGACCAAAGTAAAATCGACCATTACTCCTAACAGCTTCGATGTTTCAATCCGCGCACTCCACGAGGGGGTTAGCTTCAAACAGCAAGATCTACAACCAAGTACTATCACTATTAACGAGCCGGATAATCCAGAGGATCCACCACCGGAAGTCTATGGTGGGCCCGATCCCTCTACGGCAGAGGACCTCGGAGCCCGAGCCCAAAGCGGGGCCAAAGCAGCGTCCAGATCAACACAGGGGAGAGATAAGTTCTAATGACGACATTTAACTACACTCTACAGGATCTACAAAACCCATCGGGCAAGAATGGATTGTCCTCCTTTGCGCTATATTTTCAGAGACTCATGTATAAGGAGGCGGTATATCCGTCTGATGTGAAGGTTCCCCTTGACACGTGGTATGAAAAGCAGTATTATGGCAGAGTGGATAGAGTTCAAAACACCATCATTCCGGCCTTTTCTAATCTGGTTCCTCTCCGAACCGTTGCAGTACAGAACCGGTTTGCCCTTAATTTTGTTGTTGAGGCATTTGAGGAATTCGCAGCGCACATGAGAAGTGCAACAATTCTTGGGGTTTTAAGGACAGATAATGCAAACGATAAGATATACAACATGAAAGCCTATCAGGCCTACAACGACCCAACGAGAATCTATGGCGAGTACACTCAACAACTCTATAACTCTTATCTTGCCGGCCTAACACTTGACGAGAACAACAAGATAACCAATTTTAGAACCTTTGTTAGTTCGTGGTTCAATTATTTAAACGAGGTCGCAGCGTTCATCCCAGTTACAAAGACAAGTTATCTGTTAACTGATGCTTGTAACTCTTTCATTTCGGGCCTGTCCGTATCGATTGATCTAGGCCCAGCACAGAATGATGAATATAAGTACGACAATTGGATCAGTGATCCCAACTTTGAGTTTTATATAAAGGCAGCCAAGAAGTTTGGACTGATCGTTAACAAAAATACTCCTTGGGTTCTAACTGCCGACTTATTCTCCGATGCTATAAAAAAGTATTTCTCTCGGTTTTATATTCAATCTCTTAATAGTTTTGTAACAGAAGATAATTTCTTTGATGTGTATTATGATAAAACGTGCCTAACGGACATCAGTGACCTTAAACAGATTACTGTTAGCGCGTATAAGACGTTCTCCGAGAACAATCCTCTCTACCAAGAAAGAGTTGTATCCCCTAAGTGCGGCACATTCAAGGTCTTCAATAGGGATCGCCAGCAGCTCCCGGCCAATGTAGAGATCACGCTGACTGATAAGTTGCTCGTTGATCTGTATCTTTCCCTTCGTTCTAAAGAAACCAAAGATCCTGTTCGGAACGTTACAAAGCTCAAAAGGGAACTGGCCAGCATTTATGCCGTCCACCCTGATGAGAATCTCACAGGTGTACAAAACGTCGCACAATACATAAACACCATCTACCGCGACTACATCTATCAACCTGATTATCTGTCGCTCGACAGCGATGTGCTAAAAAGCCTTGACAACCGTGTCAGAACTGGTAATATAGCTACAGTGGGTTCAATCGCCCAACAAATATATTAGGGAGGCAACTTGCTTTTTCAGGTTCTCGACGCCAAGCGCGACTGCGTTGGCTATTTTGCTAACAATCAAATCAATCCATCCACCGAATTACCTTCAGAGGGTGGCACTTGGGAGTACTCAGAGTATCTGGGCGAGGCGCCGATCGAAATAGCCCGCATCTACGCCCACGGAGCGACGATTACAGACGTTTGCCCGGAAGACATGAAGGATGAGTGGGAAATGATCAAGAAGACGCTCAGATCGTGTCTCAGGGCCTTCAGCACTGCTCGTGTAAACTTGAACGAGAATTGTTTTTACGATGTCTTGCCAGAATACTTCTTATATCAGTATATGAATGCGAAGAATAAAGTCACTGAACATGTTCTAAACAAGTATGAGAGACCAGAGAACTATCAGCAGGTATTTAATCTGGTTAGGATGCTGGACGATATTCAGTCTAGGTCTCTAAACATCGACATAGGTCCGATCAAGCATCTCTTATCGTCTGTAAAGGGTCAAAATTTTCACAGAACTCTCCGCACCACACGACATGTATGTGACTATAACGCATGGGGCACGATTACTGGCCGACTCTCAACGATGCCAAAGTCATTCCCGATTCTTACGATGGGTAAAGAGTTCCGCGGATGTGTTAAACCAAACAATGATTGGCTGCTTGAGCTAGACTTCAATGCTGCAGAGTTGCGAGTGCTGCTAGCACTTAACGAACAAGAGCAACCCGAGAATGACATTCACGATTGGAACGTGCAGAATGTGTTTGGGGGCCACATTACTCGGGAAGAGGCCAAGGTCAAGACATTTGCTTGGCTGTATTCCTCCAATAAAAACAAGGATTTAGAGGACATGTACAATAAAGATTTTGTGCGAAATAAGTACTGGAATGGCTACAAAATCAAGACAGATTATGGTAGAATAATAGAGAAAGTGGACGACCACCACGCTCTAAACTACATCGTTCAGAGCACCACAATTGATATGGTACATGAGCAAGCTTATAAGGTTTTTAAACTTTTGGAGGGGATGAAGAGCACTGTTGCGTTTCTTATTCATGATGCTGTATACATCGACCTTGCTAATGAGGACAAAGCACGCATTATGGAAATGCTTGACATCTTCTCACAGACACGCTATGATAGATTTAAGGTTAACGTCGCCGCTGGCAAGAACCTTGGAGCGATGAAGGAATTAAAGCTGTGAAGAAGATCTACCAAAAACTAGTGAGGGATCGTATCCCAAGCGTCATTGCCGATGCCGGCAAGACCTTCGCCTCACGTAAAGCAGACGAGAACGAGATTATTTCGTATGCTTTTAAAAAGCTCCACGAAGAAATCCAAGAATTCACAGAGGACCCTTCCGCAGAGGAGGCAGCTGATGTGATGGAGATCTTTCACTTCCTCTGCGACAAACTGGGCATTCGCGATAGTGCGGTTATGGCCCAAGCTACTTCGAAACGCATTCTCCGCGGCGGCTACGAGCAGGGCATTATTTTAGAATGGGTAGATGACGAATGATTATCGTTGGACTTGGAAAAGCGGGATGTAATATCGCGAAAGCTTTCTCTAAGTTTCCGCAGTACAAAACGTATAGTATTGACGCTAGTAACGAAGCTGATATAACTATCAAGGCGAAAAGCAGCCATGAAGAATACGACGCAACATTTCCTAATCTCAAGAAGAAGCTTAAGTTCAGGGATGAGGATGTTACAGTTGTTATCGCCGGCGCCGGTAAAGTCTCTGGGGGCGCATTGAGGCTTCTGGAACAACTTAAGAGCAATAGAGTATCTGTCCTCTACATTGAGGGTGACTTGACAATAATGTCGGAGACACAGAAGAAGCGAGAACGAATTGTCAGTTCCATTCTTCAAGAATATGCACGATCTGGATTGCTTAAACAGTTTATTATTGTTAACAACGCATACATTGAGCGAAGCATCGGAGATATGTCGATCATGGGATATTATGACACGCTAAATCAAGCGATTGTCAATATTGTTCACATGACAAACGTATTTAAGCACTCCGAACCAGTGATCGGCAATTTCATAATTCCATCAGAGATTTCGCGCATATGCACGATCGGGGCCGTCACGATGGAAGGGGATGATGAGACCGCATACAAAGAAAAATGGTTTTACCCCTTGACACACACGAAGGATGTGGTATATTACTATGGTATTGGAGAGGACGACCTGAAGAACGATGGTACGCTCTTCAGAAAAATTAACAATTTTGTTAAGTCTCGCCTTGACACGGGAGCAAATGTATCGTATGGTGTGTTTAGAACAAATTATGAACAAAAATATTGCTATTGCATTCGATACTCTTCTGTGGTACAATACATAGATGAACTACTAGGCGATCAGGAGATTAGCTGATCGTACTTTAACCCTAAAGGAGATAAAAATGGGTATTAATTTAGATAAAATGCGAGAGAAGCTCGCAGCCTTACGAGGTGAGGGTAATAGGGACAGCGCTTTTTGGCGGCCCGAAGATGGAGATCAGGACATTCGTATTGTCCCGACTCCGGATGGTGACCCCTTCAAGGAGATGTGGTTCCATTATAATGTTGAAAAGGGCGGATTCCTTTGTCCGAAGCGTAACTTTGGTGAAGAGTGTCCCGTTTGTGATTTTGCTTCACAGCTGTGGCGTGAGGGTGTAGATAACAACGACGATCATAGCAAGAAGACTGCTAAGTCTCTCTTCGTTCGTCAGCGCTTTTTCTCTCCCGTTATGGTCCGCGGCCAAGAGGAGTCTGGAGTTCGCATCTGGGGTTATGGAAAGACCGCATATGAGAATCTTCTTTCCCTTGTTCTCAATCCGGAGTATGGTGACATTACTGACACAGAGGCAGGCACTGATCTGACTCTCACTTACGGCAAGCCGCCGGGAGCGTCATTTCCGCAGACTAAGCTCGTCCCCCGACGACGATCGTCTAGTCTCTGTGATGATCTGACACCAGAAAAGTGCGCAGAATTGCTTGATAGCATTCCTGAGTTCGCCGGCCTGTTTGATCGCAAGTCAACTGCTGACGTTAGATCGATGCTAGATAACTTTATTAACTCGCAGATCGAAGATGCTGAATCAGTTAGCAGCGAGACTACGAAATATGGCAACAAGAGCAACGGTGAGGTCAATGCCGTCGATGCCGCATTCCAAGAGCTTGGCGCTCTCTAAAACATCCCCTCCGCAGGGAGGCCCGGGGTTACAGGGGCCTCATACAAGAAAGGAAGAGTTATGACTACTACTACAACGAACCGACTTGAGACGCTGATTGCGCTTCTTGAAGAGACTCGCGATGATCATGATAAGTTCTTTGGCACTGGAAACAATGCCGCTGGAACTCGTGTACGCAAGGCTATGCAGGAAGTAAAGACGCTCGCTCAAGAGCTTCGCGTTGAGGTCCAAGAGACCAAGAACGCAGGGTAGACTCTACCATCCGCAGGGAGGCCCGGGGTTACAGGGGCCTCAAATTATCACACAACAAGGGAGTTTAAAATGAGTGATTTTAGTAATAAGTTGCGAGAGTTGGGCGTCGAAGACGACAACTTCGTATGGTTGAATTATAATGAGGGCTGCGAAGTGTGGCACATCAACGAGAGCCATGTTCAGGAGAGTGTTGCTGAGACTGGCACCACTAGCATGCTCGGAGGGCTGCTGGCCACTGGCGTTCCCGTTTATGGGACGTACGGTTCAGCCGAACCGGGTTGTGATATCCTTAACGAGATGCGCGATAACGGCCTTCTAGAGGACTATGACTATGAGGGTTGGTTCGGGGAATATCTCACGGAGAAGCTGCAGGAGACCATCTATGATGGTGAGTACTCAATCGAGTATTCAACCACGCAGTATGATTACAAGCGCGGCCGCTGCGATATCTCGACTGAGGTGCGCGTCCGCGCTGGTGACCTGTACGAAGCAGAGAATTCTACGCTGTTTCGGTTTCAGGGATTTGACGCAGGATCGTTTGTCAGCGGTTTTGATGTTTCGGTCGCAACAAAGAATGGCACCCTTGCACTGAACTAATGAAAACCTTAGATTTACACGGTGAGAGGCACGAGGGGATTGTTCAACAAATTCACACATTTGTGTTTAATAGTGATCTACCTGTTCGTGTCATCACCGGTAAATCTGAGACAATGAGAAAAATAGTGGTTGACACGGTGAGTCAACTAGGGTATTATACACACTATGAGCGATTGATCAACGAAGGTTGTTTGATCGTCACCGAACAAGAATTCGTAATCTAGAAAGGAAATATAATGATTTCACGAACTAATAAATTTACGCTTATGGCGTTTCTGGCCCTAATCCTGGGCTTCGCAGCTGTTACTTTTAGTGGCTGCCCAGCGTCGGACGACGACGACTCTGCCGCGGATGATGATGATTCCGCTGCTGACGACGACGACTCGGCAGGTGCGTGATGGAGGCACTGTTTACATTCGAAACAATGTATAGCGCCTTCTTGGCAGGTGTCCTTGGTTGGACTTTTGCCCACACGTTTCTGATGCGTAAGCGTCTTGACAAAGTAGAGAGTCTGCTCTCCCAGGCGGGAGAGTAGGTCTATGTGGACGCTGCTGGGTTTTGCTGGAATCATATGGTTCTTGACGAACCAGCAGCGCCAGATAGACGAAATTAGTGACCACGTGGCACTCCTTCACAATGATGTGAGGGACGAAATATATACGAGATACGGAGAGAGATTCGATGGCAAAAAGTAAATCAAAAGCAGGCAAACTATCAGTGGATGGGTTGCGCTCATTAATTAATAAAACTTCGGGCGTTAATGTCGCCCACAACCTGAAGGAAGCAAATCCTACAGAAGTAACGGAATGGATCCCCACCGGTTCCCGGTGGTTAGATTCTATAGTGTGCCGCGGCCAACTTGCCGGCATCCCCGTAGGTAAGTTCACAGAGATTGCAGGTCTGGAATCGACCGGCAAATCTTTCATGGCTGCACAGTGCGCCGCTAATGCCCAGAAGATGGGCATGAATGTGGTGTATATGGACTCAGAGTCAGCGATTGACCCAGGATTCCTAGAACGAACTGGATGTGATTTAGAAAACCTGATCTATGTCCAGGCACAATCTGTGGAACATGTTCTAGAGACTGTAGAGGCCGTCCTGGCCTCGGGTACAGAACGTACCCTGTTTATCTGGGACTCGTTGGCTCTGACTCCTACTGTGTCTGATGTGGAAGGAGACTTCAACCCTCAGTCCACCATGGCAATGAAGGCACGCATTCTCTCAAAGGGAATGTCTAAGTTGACAATTCCGATTGCAAATACAAAATCGGCCTTCTTGGTTCTGAATCAGCTAAAGACAAACATCCCTCAGGGACCAAACGCCCGCATCGTCGCAATGACGACGCCTTACATCACCCCAGGCGGAAAAGCCATGCATTACGTATATTCTCTCCGCGTGTGGTTAACGGGCCGAAAGGCAAAGTCTGCCTTCATTGAGGACGAGAGCGGTTTCCGAATTGGATCCGAAGTGAAAGTCAAACTTGAGAAGTCTCGTTTCGGCACACAGGGTCGCAATTGCGCTTTCAAGATTCTCTGGGGGACCGACGAGGTTGGCATTCAGGATGCAGAGAGCTGGTTGGAAGCAATCAAGGGTTCAGATAGTCTGCGTCAGGCTGGTGCGTGGTATTCGTTAGTACATAACGATGGGACAGAGGAGAAGTTCCAAAGCGCACACTGGACAGACAAACTTCAGGATGAAAAATTCAGAGGCCGCGTATTTGAGATCATGGACGAGGAGATCATTCGTAAGTTTGATGTGCGTGAGGGCAGCGCTGCCGATTTCTACGACGTAGATAAAGAATAGAATAAAATCAAATAAACGCTTGACACTGAAGCTCCTATGGGATATCCTCATAGGAGCTTCAAACGTTAGGGGATAACACATGAACATATTCGTAGTAGACGAAGACCCAGAGGTGGCAGCTCGCCAGCTCTGTGACAAACACGTAGTAAAAATGATTTTAGAGAGCGCCCAGATGCTTTGCACTGTGGCTCTCGAACACGGGTACGAGGGAGCACCTTACAAGAAGGCTCACCCTAAGCATCCGTGCACACTGTGGGCTGGTAAGTCCGCAGAGAACTGGCAGTGGCTGATTACGCACGGACTAGCGATGGCTGAGGAATACACTCGGCGCTATGGTCGCGAGCACAAGAGCGAAGCAGTCATTCGTTGGTGCGCACGACTGCCTATGGGATTCCCAGAGAAGGGGCTCACCCCCTTTGCACAGGCAATGCCAGAGCAATACAAAAACGAATGCCCAGTCACTGCTTACCGTGCATACTATCACGGCGAGAAAGCAAACTTTGCAACATGGAAATCGGAGGTACCAAAATGGTGGACAGCAGCATGAAAAGAGTAATGATTGTAGACGCCCTGAACGCCTATTTTAGAGCCTTCATCGTCAACCCTAGCCTCTCGGTCCACGGACAGCCCATCGGGGGCCTCAAGGGCTTTCTAGGCATCCTACAGAAGCTTTGTCGGGACATTAAGCCTGACAGCGTCGTAGTTGTCTGGGACGGTCCCGGTGGTTCTCGCAAGCGCCGAGAGCAAAACAAAAACTATAAGGAAGGCCGCAAGCCAATCCGCGTTAATCGACCGACAAACCTGACGGTAGAAGAACAACAAGCTAACATGGCATGGCAACAGATTCGTTTGGTGGAGTATCTTAACGAATTGCCAATCATTCAATATCGTTTTGATGAGATCGAGGCCGATGATATTATCGCTTATCTTACTCGCACCGAGCAGTTTGAGGGGTGGGAGAAGGTCATCGTTTCGAACGACAAGGACTTTATTCAATTGTGCGATGACGAAACAATCTTACTTCGCCCCACTCAGAAGGCTGTTCACAATAAAATGAATGTGGTGGAACAGTTTGATATCCATCCGCGGAACTTTGCAGTTGCACGTGCCATCGCAGGGGATCCTTCAGACAATTTGGTTGGTGTTCCGCGCGCTGGCCTTAAATCAATCGCAAAAAACTTCAATTTTCTTCGAGAGGATAAAGATGTGACATTGCAGGACATTTTCACTTTTTGCGAAAATGTTGATTCAAAAGCTAAGTTTTTCTCTAATGTTTTAGAGCACCAAGATATAGTTATAAGTAACTACAAACTGATGCAGCTGTACGCCCCAGCGATCTCGTTGCAGAGTAAGGAAAGGGTCCATTACGCACTAGACAATTTCGAATACGACTACAACAAAACCGAGATTCTTCGCATGATGAATCAGGATGGCTTTGGCGTTTTTAATTGGGAGGATTTGCACGGAACAATGAATAAAATTTGTATTGACAAAGCTTTGAGAACGGAGTAAGATGTGGCTATGACTCAAACAATTACAGGTAACCCTGGAAACGCAAACTTCTCAAAGTACGGCAAGTCTTTCCAAGAAAAGCTTTGTATACTAATACTTGATGACCGTGCATTCGCAGACCAAATCGAAGAGGTTTTGGATATCAACTTTCTGGAGTTGAATTATCTGAAACTATTTCTAACCAAAGTATTTTCCTATCGTGAGAAGTATGGAGTGCATCCATCACGTGATATTATGAAGACAATCCTACGCTCTGAGTTGGATAACGAAAACGAACTTACTGCCAAGCAAGTGCGGGAGTTCTATGTTCGATCTCAGATCGCGGAGCGCAAGGATGAAGAGTATATCAAGGACACATCGCTGGATTTCTGTAAGAAGCAGAACCTTAAGTCTGCGATGGTCAAGTCCATTGGGCTACTTCAGAACTCCTCGTATGATGAAATCTCTCAGGTAATCAATGATTCTCTGAAGCTGGGTATGAACAATGATGAGGGCTATGATTGGAAGAAGGACTTTGAAGAGCGCTTCAAGCCTCGATTCCGCAATCCAGTTTCAACTGGCTGGCCGCTTATTGATGATATATGCAAGGGCGGCTTGGGCCAAAAAGAGCTTGGTGTCGTCATCGCCCCGACTGGCGCTGGTAAGTCAATGGTTTTGGTTCATCTTGGAACACAAGCACTCAAAGAGGGCAAGACTGTGGTTCACTATACGCTGGAGCTTCAAGACACTGTGATTGCACAGCGGTATGATTCTTGTCTTACAAAGATTCCACTTAGCAACCTCATGTCCTTTAAGGAAAAGATCTATGAGGAAGTTCAGGATATTGAAGGCCGGCTGATTGTAAAAGAATACCCAACAAAGTCGGCGACAACCCATACGATCAAGACTCATCTTGAGAAGCTTAAGATGCGGAACATAGATGTTGACATGATTATAGTTGATTATGCGGATCTGCTCAGACCAGTTCGTGCTCAAAAGGAAAAGCGTAATGAGCTAGAAAGTATCTATGAGGAATTGCGCGGTATGGCAACTGAATATAAATGCCCTATCTGGACAGCTTCTCAAACAAATAGATCGGGACTAAACGCAGAAGTGATCACTATGGAGGCAATTTCTGAGGCATTCAATAAATGTTTTGTTTCTGACTTCATCTTTACGGTATCGCGGACAGTTGATGACAAAACCGCAAACGGCGGAAGAGTCTTTGTCGCCAAGAATCGAAACGGTCCAGACGGTCTTGTGTTCCCTATTTTTATGGATACGAGTAATGTGGGCATTAAAGTACTTGAACCGTCCGAGGCAGATGAGAATATACACGTGGATGCTAAGAAACAGAAGCAGTCACTGGCCGAGAGGTATAATAATTTTAAGAAAGAGCAAGGGAGATAACTAACAATGTATAATGAAGAAGAAGTAAGAGAAGCTACGCTCGCATATTTTAATGGCGACGAACTTGCAACCAATGTCTTTATGACAAAGTATTGCCTGCGAGACGAAAAGAGTAATTTCGTTGAAAAGACCCCAGACGACATGCACAAGCGCATTGCCTCAGAATTTGCCCGCATGGAGGATAAGTTTATTGGCCGTAAGTCTAATCACCTCACTGAAGAGGAGATATACTCTTATTTACAAAACTTCAAATACATTGTCCCACAGGGTTCACCTATGATGGGAATAGGAAATGATTATGTTAATGTATCTTTATCAAACTGTGTGGTTGTCGATAATCCACAAGATAGTGTTTCGTCCATTATGGACGCTGGGAAGGACATTGCTAACCTGTTCAAGCGTCGTTGTGGCGTTGGGCTTGATTTGTCTGATTTGCGCCCCGAGGGTGCTCCCGTTAACAACTCTGCTCGGACTACTACTGGGGCTTGGAGTTTCGCTGATTTCTATTCATATGTTTGTCGTATGATCGGACAGAACGGCCGTCGTGGGGCTCTTATGATCTCTATGGACATCCGTCATCCCGACATCATGAACTTTGTGAAGATGAAACACGATCTTACCAAGGTCACTGGTGCGAATGTATCAGTTAAGATTACGGACGAGTTTATGGAGGCTCTAGAAAAGGGAGAGGATTTTAATCTTCAATTCCCGGTTGAAGCAGAAACGCCAACTCATGTTAGCACTGTGAATTCACTAGAGTTGTGGAATGCGATTGTGGAGTCCGCAACAAAGACCGCAGAGCCTGGATTGTTAATGTGGGACAACATTACCAACAACCTCCCAGCCCACGAATACGCAGAGTTTAAAACAAGGACCACGAACCCATGTGGTGAAATCCCGCTATCTGCTTATGACTCGTGTCGCCTTATCTCTTTGAACCTAAAGCATCTGGTAGAAGGTTCTTTTACCGACAGCGCAAGCTTTAATTTTGACAAGTTACGACAGATCGCTGCAGTGGGAATGAGACTATCGGATGATTTGGTAGAACTTGAGCTTGAGAAACTAGAGAATATTCGAACTGTCGCTGATACCGAAGACGAGAAGGATCTTTGGACCAAACTATATACCGCTGCTAAGAACGGCCGAAGGACGGGTCTAGGAACCCATGGCCTTGCTGATGCCGTCGCTCGGATGAACCTTGCGTACGATTCAGACGAAGCGCTCGTTCTAATTGAAAGTATTTATCAGACCCTAAGAGACGCAGCCTACAAAGAGAGTTGCTTGTTAGCACAAGAACGTGGTGCGTTTCCTGCTTTTGATTGGGAGACGGAGCAAAATAACGCGTTCATCAAAAGACTACCAGAGGATATCACAGCCCTCTTGGCCGAGACGGGACGAAGAAACATTTCTATTCTGACGAATGCACCAACTGGTTCTGTTTCGATTATGTCGCAGACCTCATCTGGGTTGGAACCAGTTTTCCGTAACTTTTATATCAGAAGGCGCAAACTTTCACATAATGAGGGTGACGTAGAAGCAGATTTCGTTGATGATCTTGGTGATCGCTGGGTTGAATACAGAGTGTTTCACCATAACGTCCGAGAATACCTTAACCTTATGGAAACAAAGGAGATTCCCGACTTGTTTGTGGAGTCAGATTCCATTGATTGGACCCGTAGAGTTGACATTCAAGGTGCAATTCAGAAGTCTATTGATCATAGCATCAGCTCCACCATCAATCTACCAAAGGATACAGAACCTTCAGTTGTGGGCGAACTTTATCGTCTCGGCTGGAAACAGGGCCTGAAGGGCATCACGGTGTATGTGGATGGCTCAAGAACAGGCGTGCTTATTACAGAGAAAGAAGAGGAAGCATTTTTCCCGCAGCACCGCGCGGCAAAACGTCCTCTGGAGCTGGATTGTAACATCCATCACACCACCATCAAGGGTGAGAGGTGGGTTGTTATGGTCGGGCTGCTTGATGGCAAGCCTTACGAAGTCATGGGTGGCCTGTCAAACCTTATTGAGATCCCTCGTGATAAAGCCAAAGGCATTCTTGTCAAGAACCCCCGTAAGTCAATGAATTCGATTTATGACTTGCGCGTCGGTACAAATGGTGATACAATCATTATTAAGGATCTTGTAAAGGTCTTTGATAACGCAAACCATAGTGCATTCACTCGAATGATCTCGCTGGGTCTTCGCCACGGGGCAAACATCCAATATGTGGTGGAACAACTACAGAAGGACCGCGATTCGGATATGTTCAGTTTCGCTCGTTGCATTGCCCGCATCTTGAAAAGCTATATTCCAGACGGACAAACAGCCACCGAGAAGACTTGCACCGAATGCGGTCATGAAGGTTTGATTTATGTAGAAGGATGCATAACTTGCACTGTGTGTGGTTATGCCAAGTGTGGATAAAAGGAGAAAAAATGACATTTACACCAGTTAACAATTATCTTTATGTAAAGACAGTGGACACAGAGGCCACCGATGATGTGGGTATTCTATTGCCCCAAGACTATAGGTCTGTGGAGAGCCCATTTGCGGTGGTTGAAGTAGTCAACTGCTCGGGCGAATCCGGCACTCTATGGGGCACCGGATTGCAGATTGTTGTGGAGGCACACATGCTCCGCGACATTCAGCACAACGGCGAGACCTTCACGGTCATCAAGGAAAACCACGTAATCGGGATTTTATCGGATAGCTAGACTATTTATAATACGTCCCCGGAGATATTGAGATGAAGCTTATAATGGAAAATTGGAAGAAGTTTGTGAATGAGGCAGACTATCGGTCACCCCAAGGCGGCGGCGCACCCGGCGACCCGGGAACATCCACGATGGTATACACAGCCAATCGTATTGCGAATGCTCTACGTTCGCGTAACCTGCATCAGAACGTCGACTACAACACTCTGTATGACTTGATAAGCCCTAGCTTTCCACGGCACGTTCAGCGTCTGGATTTGGGCGCGGACGACGCAGAGCTTTATATGAATATTCACACGACTATTCAAGAACTCCGGGACGAGGTATTAGACTCTATGCCCGGACGCGATGAACAGGAGAAGTCCGAGAACTTCGCTGAAAGGGTGGTTAAGGACATCTTCGCTGAACTCGCCTCCTATGAGCGCAGCATCTAGGAAAACCACGTAATTGGCATTTTGTCAGATAGTTAGACTATTTATAATACGTCCCCGGAGATATTGAGATGACAAAGAAGTATTCAAGCTTTACAGAGCACCAACTAATCACAGAGAATTGGCGTGAGTTTACCAGTGAAGGTGAGACCACCGTTACAGAGGAGGACGTCGCCGCTGACGACCTCGCGCATCTGGCAAAGCGCCCGGCCCATGGGAAAACCGAGGCAGATATGATTGAGGATGTCATGCAGCAGCTGGTCACGACGCGCACCGCCTACGTCAAGCTCCACAAGGAGCTTCGCGAGGAAGAGCTAGCCGCCAACAACGATTCTAGGTCTCCGCGCATGGTGCAACTTCGAACCATCAACACCGGTCTGCTGAATCTCGGTATAGTTGTGAAGCGCTTGATGGAAGAACTCCAAGGACTGACTCCTCTCCCGTATACACCCAAGCCGAGAGACTAGAAATAATCCCTTGACCTAACCAATCATCGGTGCTATACTAGCACTATGATGAAACTTGCACCCATAAACCTAACACTGCCCAACGTAGTGATTGGTTGGCGCAAAGAGGCCGTTGCATTCGCTAACAAGAAGAACTATCATCTGATTGTTAATGATACGCAACGGCCTTTTGTGCATATATTTCGCAATGAGGACGTCAAGAGTGAGTGGTATAGGAACATATTTGAGCTTGGAATGAAGTCAAAGCTCCCTGTTCCCTTCGATATACAGACAATTGCACTGGAAGAGGGCAAAATAAAGGTTATCACAAGGCAAAACACTAAGATTTTGATTGATTTCAAGTTTGTTCACGTTTTTGACCTCGAAAACTGCTATGGATTTGGACTAGATCAGGTCATTAGTGACCATGCGATCACAGATTTGTTTAATATTACAGCAGGTTCCAGACTTGGTCGTGATATTATCATAAAACCGCGGGATTCATTTGTAAAAGAGTTCAGAACTATTAGATCCAGCCGCATTGATCGGAATACAACCGGCGATTTCAAGGACTTTATAGCAAAAAGCATCATCTCGGACAAAGATATACGAGGTTTTGATTTTTCTGAGACTGTGGTACGTCTGGTATTGGAAAGAAAGCTGAAAACACTAGAAATTAAGCAACATAATGGCCGTTCTTTGAAAGTAGAACACAATCACCGACACTCAGTGAAGAATAGTTTTCATATCAACAAGTTTAAAGATGTAGACGAGAGAATAATAGTACATGAGCGGGACTAAAGAAAATTTACCAGGGATCATCCCAGTCTCGGGCATGACCTCTGAATTTGGTATGGAGTGGGATGCATCGCTGATCCCAGTCGCCCCTAACTATACCGCCTTGGAGTCTGCAATATATGAATGTATTCATGTTGGCTGTAATTCCATATGGATCGTGGCAAACGATGATATTGCACCCCTGATTCGACACAGAATAGGTGAATACGCAATAGACATACGCTCCATCGAACAGGGAAGCTTCCAGCGTTTTGGTGAAGAGAACCGCCTAGAGGTTCCTATCTATTATGTCCCTATTCATCCAAAACATAGAGATAAAGTGGATAACTATGCTTGGTCTGCTATCTATGGCGCGAACGTGTGTTTTTGGATTATGCGTATGTTCTCACGGTGGACATCCCCAGCCGCCTATTATGTCTCATTTCCATTGGGAATGTTGGATCCGAAAGAGTTGAAGACTCACAGAGCAAAGATTCAAAAGAAGAAAACCTTCTACTTTTCGCACGAGGGAAGAACAGTTAGAGATGGCCATCCGATTAGTTTCGTGATGGATCCAGAAGAGTGGCGCCGAGCAAAACGTGTTATAACTACCAATGCTTCAGTATGGAAGCCGACTGATGGCGATGAGATCCCATATGAGAAGTTGCCACCCGAACAGCGATTGGTTTCGCTCCAATATAACCTTGAGGATGTCTCCGGTGGAGGCCCGGAAAACAACGATCAAGAAATTAAAGAATTTTATAACTTGACTAGCTGGAATGGATATGTTACATTCTTAGGGTCAGAGTTAAACGGTCGCATGAAGCGGCCATCGAAGACGACGATGTACAGAAGAGGAAAGAATTAATGACGGATAAAAAGATACCCTTTGTTGGCTTGCATGCGCACAGTGTGGCGGGCTCTATTTTTGATGCCATCGGCTACCCCGATGAGCACATGGACTTTTGCTATGAGAATGGTGGCGAGGCTCTGGCCTTGACCGACCATGGTAATATGAATGGGTTTTCCCATCAGTTCCTACACTGGCAGAAGATGAAGGCCGAAGGGAAAGAGTTCAAGCCTATCTTTGGCGTGGAAGCGTATTTCATTCCCTCCGTTGAGGAATGGCAAGAGGAGTATGATCGCATCAAGGCAGACGCTAAGCTAGCTAAGACGCTTGCAAAGGCGGGGGACACCTCTGGTGCAACTGTGGAGGACGAAGAAGCCTCTAAGAAGGCTGTGAAGTCTGTAATTAATCGTCGCCGGCATTTGGTCCTTCTGGCCCAGAACCAGACAGGACTGAACAATCTGTTCAAGCTGATCTCCGAGTCCTATAGAGAAGAGAACTTCTATCGCTATCCTCGTGTGGACTACAGACTTCTAGATAAGTATTCCGAGGGCGTTATCGCATCTTCTGCTTGTTTAGGTGGCCCGTACGCAGGGAATTACTGGGCTAACCGGGAGGAAGGCCCCGATGCAGTTCGAGCAGCTATGAGGGAAACAAGTAAGGAGTTTGTAAAGATCTTTGGTGATCGGTGGTACGGTGAACTCCAATGGAACAATATCCCAGAACAGCATGAGCTTAATAAGTACATCATCGAGACTTGCAAAGAGTTTGATATTACCTTGATTTCCACAGCGGACAGTCACTACCCTAACAACGAAGCGTGGAAGGACCGAGAACTATACAAGCGGCTTGGCTGGCTTGGCAAGGGAACTCCCGCCTGGGCCGAGGACAACACAGAGCTACCAGAAGGTGTCGAAGAGATTGGGTACGAACTGTATCCGAAGAACGGCAACCAGATGTGGGACGCCTACAAGTATTATTCTAAGGTGGGTGGTCATGAATATGATGACGAACTGGTGATGAACTCGATTACGGAGACGCACAATATTGCTTTTAATCGTGTTGAGGATTTTGTACCAGACACATCTGTGAAGCTACCAGACTTTGTGGTGCCTGCAGGATTTACAGCAACCTCAGCCTTGGTAAACTATGCTCTAGAAGGATTGCGGCAGCGTGGTTTGCATGAGAACAAAGAGTATACTGACCGGCTTAGGATGGAATTAGATGTTATTGATGATCGAGGGTTTAGTAAATACTTCTTGACGATGAAGGCGATCTCCGACAAGGCAAATGAAGTCCAGCTGACCGGCCCGGGCCGAGGCTCTGCTGCTGGCTCGCTAGTAGCTTATGTATTGGGTATCACACAGATTGATCCCATCAAGTACGGACTTCTCTTCGAGAGATTCCTACGTAAGGACGCAACGGATTATCCTGATATTGATTACGACGTCGCCGAACCAATGGAGTTGAAGGAGCTTCTGATGGATGACTGGGGGAAGAACTCAGTTGTTCCGATCTCTAACTGGAACACACTCCAGCTGAAGTCTCTGATCAAGGACATCTCCAAGTTCTATGGAATTGAGTTTACGGAAGTCAACAAAGTCACATCCCAGATGATCTTTGAGGCAACTCCAGCAGCTAAGGCAAAGCACGGCATCAAGGCCGGCGTTTATACGCCGACCTGGGAAGAGGTGATGGAACTGTCACCTTCCTTGCGCGGCTTCCTAGTAAAGCACCCACACATTAAGACTCACGTTGAGGCATTGGTTGGACAGGTTCGTTCTTGCTCTCGCCACGCCGGCGGTGTTTTGATCGCAGATGACTTGAACAAACACATGCCGATCATTAGTTCGGGCGGTGTCCGACAATCCCCGTGGTCCGAAGGACAGAACCTTCGCCACTTGGAACCGCTTGGCTTCATTAAGTTTGACTTGTTGGGACTCTCAACACTTCGAATGATTGAGGGCGCAATCCGGCACATTCTAATAAGACACTTCAATACTCCAAGTCCAACGTTTGAGGATGTTCAGGAATTCTACAACAAACACCTCCATCCAGATGTGGTTGATTTCGATGATCAGAATGTGTATAAAAATGTCTTTCAGCGCGGCAATTTCGCGGGAATTTTTCAGTTTACTGAACAGCGAGCACAAGAGTTTTGCGCGAACGCAAAGCCTAAGTCCCTCGTTGACATCTCGGCCATTACATCGATCTATCGCCCAGGTCCACTTTCGGCCAACGTACACGAGCAATACATTCAAGCTAAGAGCATGCCGCACGAGATTGATTATCTTAATGAGCATGTGAAGGACGTAACGCAAGAGACGTACGGGTTCCTCATCTTCCAAGAGCAGATCGCATTGCTCGCTCACAAGCTCGGGAAGAACTTAACACTAGACGAGGGCAACATGCTTCGAAAGGTGTTGACCAAGAAGGGTACCGGCAAGGGTGCACGAGTCAAGAACAAGCTCAAGAAAAAGTTTGTTGACGGCTGCGTCGAGAAGGGCATTCGCCAACGTGAGGCCGAGGATATGTGGGAGCGATTCGAGTACTTCTCGGGTTACGGTTTTAACAAGTCGCATGCAATCTCGTACTCGGCAATCTCGTTCCAGTGCGCGTGGCTATGGAACTACTACCCCGTGGAGTGGATGGCCTCGTTCTTGGATAAGGAGCCAGAGAAGCGTAAGGAAAAAGCAATTAATATCGCGAAACAGAATGGCTTCTTTATTGAGAAGGCGGATGTCAATCGTTCATCGTTTGTATGGGAGATTGATCCCGACGATGAACGCAAGCTAATCCAGCCTCTTGCTGGCCTGAAGGGTTTGGGCGATGCAGCAATCGAACAAATTGTCGCGAACAGACCGTTCGCAAATATCGAGGAGTTCCTGTTCCATGACGACATCGTATACAGCAAGCTGAATAAGAGAGCACTCGACCGGCTTGTTCGGTCTGGGGCAATGGACAGACTGATGGATGACCGCTTCACTGGCCGCAAACATTTCTGGTCTGCAGTCGCTGTGGATCGAGTGTACAATCGAAAGAGGTTCAACGAGAACATCGAGAAGTATGCACCAGAGGAAGACTTTACGGATGCCGAGGAGATTGATAATCTGACGACAATCACTGGAATCTTCCCGATGCATCTGGTTGTGACACCAGAGGTTCAGGGTAAGTTGAACGATTATCATATCCCCGCCATCTCGGACTATGATCCGGATCTGGGATTGGTATGGTTCATCCCTCGCGAGATTATTCGGAAGAAGACCAAGAATGGAAAGCCTTATTGGATTGTTGAGGTAATTGATTCCAATTCGGTGTTGACAAAGTTCCGCTGTTGGGGTATAGTAGAAGGCAAGGATAGGATTCACTTGAACCGTCCTTATATGGGTAAACTAGATTTCGACCCGGCGTGGGGGTTCTCAACCCGCTCGATCAAAAGAAACTTAAGATTGTTGGGATAAAATGATTGCAGATATTATAGTAGGCTTGTCTTTTGGTGATGAAGGCAAAGGCAAAGTAACACATCACCTTCTGAAGTCGGGAGACTATACACATTGTCTTCGATATAACGGGTCCAATAATGCTGGGCATACAATTTATCACAAGGGTGAAAAATTTGTTTTGCATGCCATTCCCATGGGTGTCTTTTTTGGCATCAAATCCATCATTGGTAGCGGGTGTGTGGTTAATGTACAGCACTTCTTTGATGAGATTAGAATGCTTGAAGACGCTGGTGTAACCACAGAAGGCTTGGTCTATGTGGCAGAGAACGCCCATGTGATCACAGACGGACACTTATCCGAAGACACTGGTGATGTCAGCATTGGGACTACAAAAAGAGGCAATGGTCCAGCGTACAGAGACAAATATGCGAGACTCGGCCAAAGGGCAGATAAAATTTCTGAGCTTGCACCGTACCTTATTGATACCTATGAAGAATTCCACATGGTGGAGCGGGACGTTAGTGTCCTCTGTGAGGGCGCTCAGGGGTTTGGACTGGACATTGACTGGGGAGACTACCCTTACGTTACTTCAAGCCATTGTACGGCCGCTGGCGCTCTTCTGAACGGTATTCCTCCGAGGGCCGTCCGCAGAGTGTATGGGATTGCCAAAGCATACGATACTTATGTGGGCGCCAAGGATTTTCATGGCGAAGGAAGAGCATTTGATCTATTGCAGCAGCTCGGTGATGAGTTTGGCGCAACAACTGGACGACCTAGGCAGTGCAACTGGCTCGATATCAAGGGACTCAAGAAGGCTGTTGATGTCAATGGCGTCACAGATGTGATCATTAACAAGGTAGATGTTATCAGACAAGCTTCAACGTGGAACCTGCGAATGGGTCCCGAACGCTCCATCATGGTGCAACTTGGCAGTGAGGCCAATTGGAAGAGATATATCAAAAGATATATCAACAACCCCCGGAACACCGAGAGAGTAAACATTGTATTCTCAGAATCACCAGAAAGGATTTAAAGATGACACCAGAACAGTTTTTTCATGAGGCTATGAACCTTGGAGACCCCGAGGTTCGCTCAACCATCGAGACAGTGCTCTCAAACCCTGTCTCCCGCCAAAGCCTACAAAACAAGTTAGGAAACTTCCTTGGTCATCTGTGTGAGTATGCCGCAGCCCAGGACCTTGAAGAGCGGGGCTTTGATGTGGTCATGCACCCTAATGGCCAAAAAGAATCCCCAGACTTGGAAATCAAACAAGATGGTCAAACATATTGGGTCGAGCATAAGAATTGCTCTGCCGGATCTTATGGCGAGATAAAAGAAAACAAAGTTCCGCTACGCAATTATAAGCACAGCTATAGGAATGCCAACGATTCGAACACAACTGCTAATCTTTATTATGAAGATGAGACAGATAACGAGAAGATATGTCTTTTAGGAGTTTGTACGTATCCTTTGACAAAGGAGTTTACATGGACATACTCGGCCTACAAAGATTTACCAGAACATCCCAAACATCCGGGGAGGATTGCAAGCTCACTCCGGATTCCCATTAAGCCTGACGAGGGTGACACATGGACAACAGACTTGAATGATATTATCGAAAGGAAAACAAAATGATTTTACAATATCACATGATAAGGGGAGAAGAGTTTCCTCCCTTGCGAGCCAACCCTAGCGATGCGGGTCTAGACCTCCGCTGGGTTCCAGCCACAGAAAAGGAAACAGTTCACACAGTTTTGCCCGGAGAGAGTGTCCTACTTCCCACGGGCTGCAAGTTTGCGATTCCTCATGGATACATGATGGAGATTAAGAACAAGTCGGGGGTTGCCTATAAGAGACAACTTTTGGTAGGCGCCTGTGTTGTTGATAGTGGTTACGATGGAGAGGTTTTTGTTAATCTCCACAACATCGGAACAGAACCTCAGCACATCGAGCCCGGCGACAAGATTGCCCAAGGCGTTGTTGTACCAGTTGTCCATGCGCGCTTTGTTGCTAGCGACACCCCAGATATTTATGACTGGTACCCTATCACTATTTCAGATCGGGGCGCCGGCGCTCTAGGGAGTACAGGAAAGTGAGTACTACCCTGCCTAAACCAAGAGCAAGAACTCTGTATCTGCCTGAACAGGTGAATCAAGAGTCGATGAATAAGCTTACTAAGGCCATCATCGACGTCAACAAGAGCGATGATTATCTTAAGAAGCTCTACGGTATTAACGACATTGAGTATGTGCCCAAGCCCATTGAGATCTACATTGACTCCTATGGTGGCGCTGTTTACCAGTGTTTCGGCCTTCTCGGTGTGATGGAGAAAAGTGAGACCCCGGTTCACACTATTGTGACTGGTTGCGCTATGTCTTGCGGATTTATGATCCTTATCAGCGGCCACAAGAGGTTCGCCTATGAGTTGTCAACTCCGCTGTACCATCAGGTTTCCACAGGATTCCGTGGCAAGATTCAGGACATGGAAGAGAGTTTAGAACAGACCAAGAAGCTACAGAAGACGATTGAGGATATTACTCTCAAGAAGACCAACATTCCGAAGAAGAAGCTTGCGCAGATTCTTAAGAATAAGATTGATTGGTATATGACTGCAGAAGAGGCCCTGGGCCTTGGGGTTGTTGACGGAATAATCTAATGGAAGCTAGCATTAAGGACTACATCGACAACGTTCTCCGCGAAAAACGTGACGAGTTTGGAGGAATGGCGGTGTGTCCTTTTGCTGGCCCTGAATTAGATGCTGATAAGTTGATGATTGATGTGATAGGAAGCAAAAATCTCGAACAACTAATGCTGGAATTCGCTGCGTCTGATTATGATAGCGCGCTCTTTGCGCTTCAAGCTGACCTGCCCCAAGAGGATACCAAAGCATTCCAGACGTTTGTTAACAAGTTATTAAGAGTTAATGGACTAAGAACATACAAATCGATTTGTTTCAATCCAAATGATGAAGTAGCCATTGATGGGTTTAGCCCCCGGGCCAAAGCCCCTTGTTTCCTAATCAATATTGCAGACAAAAAAGCACTAGATAGGGCACATAAGTCCTTGCACAAAACAGAATACTATGATAAACTTAATAAAGAATACAGAAGGTTTTTACAGTTAAATGAAAAAGATTAAAAGACACGTTCCCGGTAAGAAGAAAAAAGAACGCAAAGAGTTGATGAAGCGTCTTGAAAACCAAACTGCGGCTTTCATGGATCATCCAAAAGAATGTTGCGCTTGCAAGACACCGTTTGAGAGAACCCATGAAGCAGTTAAGACATGGCATGTTATGGTACGCGAAAGCGAAGTGCGTCTGACTTGTCCTCGCTGTTGGGCATTAGTAGAGAAAGCTTTGGAGGAGAAAGAAGATGTTTGATGAATCACTAAGTTACAATGATGTATTGCTCGTCCCGCAATACTCCGACATCAAGAGCCGCAAAGAGGTCGATGTATCATCCCAGCTGGGCCAGTTAAGATTCAATCTTCCAATTATAGCCAGCCCTATGGATACGATATCCGAGGGCCCGATGGCTTCGGCAATGTCAACACTTGGGGGGCTGTCGATTATTCATCGCTATAATACCCCAACTCAACAGTCCGAGATTATAAAAAACGTCACCTCAACAATGCCGCTAGCCACAGTGGGAGGTGCAATCGGTACGTCAGGTGACTATTTAGAGAGAGCGACCGCGCTCATCAAGGCTGGTGCAAAGGTACTTTGTATTGATGTAGCTCACGGACACCATATACTCATGAAGACGGCTTTACGTTCTTTACGAGTTACGTTTGGTACTAAAGTTCACATTATGGCTGGCAATGTTGCCACCTTGGAGGGGTATAATGACTTGGTCGATTGGGGAGCCGATAGTGTGCGTTGCAATATTGGTGGCGGTTCTATTTGTTCAACTAGGGTTCAGACTGGCCATGGCGTCCCGGGCTTTCACACTATTGTTGACTGCGCGAGATCAGACAGGAACGTTCCCATCATTGCTGACGGGGGAATCCGTAACTCGGGAGATATTGTCAAGGCTTTGGCAGCTGGGGCTGACTTCGTTATGCTTGGCTCTCTCCTGTCAGGTACTGATGAAACTCCTGGCGACATAATAAATACACGAAAAGGAAAGTTCAAAGCCTATCGTGGAATGGCGAGCAAAGATGCTCAAGTCGAGTGGCGCGGAAAGACTGCCTCATTGGAGGGAATCGCTACAACTGTACCGTGCAAGGGGCCTGTTGGAGATGTTCTAGCTGAATTGGAGCGGGGAATCCGTAGTGGACTCTCGTATAGCGGCGCACGAACAATCCCGGAACTACAAGCTAAAGCTAGATTTATCCGTCAAACCACAAGCGGCCAAAACGAAAGCGGAACGCACATCTTACGATGAAGCCCACCCCACCAGAACATTCAATCTTGTCTTTTTCGTTAAACTCAAAACTACATGAGAATTTAAAGATACGATTGTATTACGATCAGATTAAAACACAAAGCGAGTTTTTTCGTTACTGTGTTGAATCATATCTGAGCCAAGATCCTCTTTTTATGGCTTTCCTAGATGATTATAAAATCAATAAGAAGGTTCAGTCTAAAAAGAGAACTAACAAATCTCGAAAGTTACGCGAGCGCGGCGAACAAATGCTCAAAGAACTCGCTCTAACTGAAGAAGAGATAGAAAACATTTTCGATATCCTAGAGGAGGAATTACCAGAGTTATGAAACATTGCGCTAGAAAATGCTATATACACAACATAAGCTGCAGCCAGAGCGACTGCCGACTTCATATAGATTATGAGGAAGATTTAAATTGTACAGACGTTGCGGTGTACAAACATGGAGAGATGACATTGGAACAGATTGGCAATCGGCACGGTGTTAGTATCGTTCGTGCCAAGCAAATTGTCGACGAGGCCCTGCTTAAATTAAAAAAGACATTATCAAAAGAAAATACTATTTAAAAGTAGCATATTCGCGAATAATGTTAGGAGTTTTGCCAAAATGTCGAAGAAATCACTTTTAAGCGAGTCACAGATTCGCAGTTTTATGAAACTAGCTCAGCTAGAGCCGTTGACCCCGGGCTTTGTACAGGGTATTAATGAGAACGCAGAGGACCTCGAAGAGGGCCGTGGTATGCGTATGAGAGGCGAAGACGACATCGAAGAGATGCGTCACGCCAGAGACGAAGACGAGATCGAAGAGAGTCATGGTAATGGCAAGGTCGAGCTTGGTGAACCTGATGATGGACTGGGACGTCGTAGAGACCGTGCTGGCCAGCTTGAGGAAGACGCACACGAAGAGGAAGAGCTTGACGCTGAGGATGCGATGGCTGATGAAGAGGCCGACGAACTTGCAGCAGATGACGCTGCACTTGCTGGGCCAGCACCAGCTGCCAGAATGGTTTCGATTGACGACTTCCTTTCTGCTCTTGAGACCGCTCTTGAGACCGCAGTCGGAGAAGAAGTAGAGATCGACGCCGATGAGGTCGACCTTGAAGCCGACGAGGCTGACGTTGAGGCTGATGAAGACGCACTTGACGACATGGGTGCCGGCCCTGAGATGGAAATGGACGACGAGGTACTCGAAGAGACAGGAGCCCAAGACTCCGGCGCCAGCGCGACAGACGACTCCAAGACGCACCCCGGCAAGGATTACGAGGATAAGGACAAGGTCAACGAAAGTGCCAACGCCGAACTCGTAGAAGCTATTACTAAGAAGGTTGCAAAGAAAATCATTATGGAGGCTCTTTCCTCCAAATAATTCTTGACAAGCAAAAAGACCTAACGTATACTAAAGACTGTGAGGGAAACTTCACAGTCTTTTTTATTTTGGATGAACAATGCTAGAAGTAACAATACATGAATTAACAGTCATCGTGATGCTCGGTTTTTTTGCTGGCATATTTGCAAGCATCTGGCTTTCTCGAATGCTTGAGGTAGTGCATGCCTGGAAGATAGTACAAGAGGCAATTATAAGTGTTTTGTGGATGTTATCGAAGATGACAGAGGATGTCGCATTTCTGAAAGAAGTGAGATATAAACAAATGAGAGATTCCGGATTCACAGAAGAGCAGATGCGAAAGTTTCAAGAAGTTGATGACAGGTTCTTGACAAACTGGAAAGACAGTGCTATAGTATCCATAGTAAAGAGATCGCCACGACACTTCCGCTCAATGATGCCATTCAACGACTGGAACAGCGCAACTCGGTTCTTGAACAAGGCCCTACAAGGAGAGCAAGACTAAGATGAAGAACAACGAAGAACAATCAGAAGAGAAGACAGAGGAAGAGATCAGTGATCGCCAAGCGGCTATGGTAATGGCTGCGTTGCAAGGGGCAGAAGAAGAGCCCAACACTCTTGGTCTCGTAGGGGACATCAATGAAGATGCCGCCCAAGAAGTTTTCATGGGACTGTTACAGTTGAATGGAGGGAAGGTATTTCCAAACCCTGTTACTGAAGACGAGGATCCCCCCGAGGACATTGATTTTCTAATCTCAACCGGCGGTGGAACTGTTTATGATATGTTTGGCATGGTTGACATGATGAACATCGTAAAACATCGCCGAGACATTCGAACCCTGGGTATCGGTAAGGTATTTTCAGCCGGAGTGCTTCTGTTGGCCTGTGGAACAAAGGGCAAGCGGTTCCTGACTCGTAATACTCGTGTTATGATACATCGCTGCTCAGCTGGAAACTTAGGCTCAACCGCCGACATTAAAGTTACAGCAGACGAAGCTCGATTGATGGAAGACCAAATGGTTCAGATTATGGCTAAGAACTCTAAGCTCTCAGTTGGCGAGATTCACAACATGTTTTCAAAGAATACAGATGAATATTTCTCGGCAGAAGAGGCAGTTGAAATGGGTCTTGCCGATGAAATCATCTAATTAGTATTAGTTCCCGAGGATTTATAATGAATATTGATACACTAGTGGAGAGTTTTTACTCTAAGAAAGACGAAACAGAGAACATTATTAATGAAGTTTTGTCGCTGCTGCTGACAGAACGTGAAACACCAAAGTCTGAGACTTTCACGTTCGACCTCATCCCCACCATCCCAGTTAATGAACTGGGTTGGGGTGCAATGGTTACCCCGAAAGGAAGGAAAACTCCGGTCCCTGTTGACAAGAGCGCGCGCACAGAGTTGTCTCAGTATCTCCAAAACATTGGTAAAGGCAAAGACTTGCGCGGAAAGATTGAAGAACTCAACAGATTCTTTGATGGCAAGAGCGCCCCGGGCCCCTCTGGTGGCCCCGGCAACCAACTCCGAAAGACTATTTCATACCTAGTATTTTATAAAACCCTGACCCAGATTATTACCAACTTTAATGCATCGTCCGCTGGCTTCTCTTTTGAGTCTTTTTTGGCGGTGCTCCTCGATGCAAAGACAGGGCAACAGATCCCAGCATCTGGGGCTGAAACGATTGCCGATATTGTTGTGTACAAGGGCACGCGGCCTATTTCGCTTAAACTATACAGAGAAGGCGGACTTAAGGTGGGCGGATCATACCGTCAGCTGATAGAGGATCTCACCCGAGCGCCGGAATTTATGGAATATGTTGTGGTGACTAAGGATGCCGAAGAGGGCGTGGAGGGCATTAGTAAATTGAGCTTCTATGCTTTTAACTTCACCCTGAACAACATAGTGGAGATCCTGCCCCTGGGAGCTAAGAACATCCCTAAGATGTCCATCCCTGGGGTTTTCTTTGATGACGCTGCAATCGCCGAACTCAAAGCCTCCGGCGGGTTTGAAGAATACCTGAAACTCCCAAAGAAAGGAAGCGTTAATGTCAAGCCATTGTTGGACTACTTCATCGAAAAGTCGACCGCTGCAATGCAGGAGAAAGGAATCTCCGACGAAGTGGTGGAGAGTCTAGAGCAATCATTGGCTCAGTACATAGACATGGAAACCGGTGAACTCTTAAGTCAGCAGGGCAAAGAAAAGCCGATTGTTTTATTCAAGGGGAGCAAGAAGTCTGGCCTGCCAAGTATTCCATATGTTAAGCTCCTTAAGGGGGTTCGCAATGGACTTGTCGGCGGCAGCCGAGAAGAAATTGCCGCAGCAGGTCAGATTCTTGGTGACGCCTACCTCGCCACTACTACCAAGTTTATTGAAGAGGTTGGCGAAGGCGGAACACGCGAAACCAAGTTCAAGGAGTTAGACTTCCGCAGCGGCGAGGAGTCGATAGAGCGACTGAAAGAACTCCGCCAAGACCCGGAGATTTATAAGCTGGCTCTTCAAAACTCTGTTGGGGTTTCCCGTCGTGAAGACTTTGAATTAACTAAGGGACAGCTTGAGGCCATCGGCAATGCGGACTGGGAAGATAGTCAAACGCTATATCCTTATGGTACGTTTGATGTGGGCGTCATTGAGATAGGGGTCCAGAAAGTGCAGGACATGTTGGACAATTCAGTTAACACATTTAATTCTGTTATCTTTCAAGTCTTCACAGATCTCAAGACTTTATCGGTCAATCTAAACGGCTACGTAGCCAGTGGTCTTAACAAACCCGAAATGGCAGACACCGCAAAGGAGGCTGCAACTGATATTGCGACCGGCACCAAAGAGATCGCTGACGAAAAAGATGGCGGCTGAATAATAAAAACTGTTTGACATACACGAATAGTGTGTTATAATAAGAATATAAGAAAGCGAGGTTTCAATGCCAAAGTGTGTATTCGAAGACCGCCGAGAACTGAATCAAAAGGTTCTTGACGGTGTTAATAAGCTTGCCGACAATGTTGCGGCAACTCTTGGACCAAAAGGTCGGAATGTTATCCTACATGAAAAAGGAAAAGACCCCATCATCACAAAGGATGGAGTGACTGTATCTGCTTTTGTTCATCTCGAAGATGAATTCGAAAATGCTGCAGCACAGATTCTGAAGCAAGCTACGTCTCAGACTAACAGTATGGCAGGCGATGGGACAACCACAGCAACGGTTCTATCCCGTGCTATCCTTAGCAAGGCTCAACGTTATATTACAGCTGGAGCTTCACCTGTGGAGTTAAAACGTGGTATTGACATTGCAGTTGAGGCCCTGGTTAAAGATCTTGAAGCCAACGCGCGTCATATTGAAACCTTAGATGATGTTGAAAACATCGCCACCATCTCTGCCAATAACGATAGGGCCATCGGAAAGCTGATTGCAACCGCTGTAGACAAAGCTGGCAAAGACGGATCCATTACTATTGAGGACTCCAGAACAGTCGAGACTGCTCTTGATGTTATTGAAGGTTTCCGTGTGGAGGCTGGCTACGCCGCGTCTGCGTTCGTAACTGACGAGCGTAGAGCCGCAGTACACTATGAGACACCCCTTATCTTGGTAACAGACAATAGAATTGACGCCGTGGATCAGATCCTTCCCGCTCTTGAGATTGTTTCCCGAGACGGCCGGCCACTTGTTATAGTTGCAGAAGAGATCGAAGGCCAAGCGCTAGCAGCGCTGATTATGAATACGGTCCGCGGAACCATGAAGATCGCAGCAGTAAAGGCTCCATTTTACGGTGAGAGACGCCGAAACATTCTGGCCGACCTAGCACTTTCAACCGGGTGCGAGTTCATCTCTACAGACGGCACAAAGCGCCTGAAGGACATCCAGCTGCAAGACTTTGGTCAGTGTCGCTCGATTGATATTACAAAGGTCGCCACAACTGTGATTGGCGGCAAGGGAGATTTTGAAGAGATTGACAGGAGAATAGAATTACTCAAGGCCGAACTCGCAGAGACCGAAGATATTCGAGAGTGTGACAAGATTCAGGAGCGTATTACAAAGTTGGCCTCCGGTGTTGCAGTCATTAAGGTGGGCGCTGCCACTGAAGTTGAGATGATTGAAAAGAAGCATCGAATCGAAGACGCGCTAGAAGCTGTCAAATCAGCACAGCAGGAGGGTATAGTCCCCGGCGGCGGTGTTGCTCTAGTTCGTGCATCAAACAATCTTACAGATCTTAAGGTAGAGAACGAAGATCAACTCTTTGGTGTTGAAATAGTTCGAGAAGCTATCAAGGCGCCACTTCGCCAGATGGCAGAAAACTGTGGTCTGTCTCCTGATCTGATTCTAGCAAGAGTTGAATCAGTAGAGGGCAGTCTTGGTTATAACTTCCGTACGGACGAAATGGTTGACTTGCTTGAACATGGTGTCATCGACCCGGCCAAGGTCACTCGGACTGCCTTACAGAACGCTGCTTCTGCAGCTGGAACATTAATCACAACTTCCCACGCCATTGTTGAACTTTAACTCTATTTAATGGTGTCGGGAGGTGATTAACAATGACCGGTGATGAAGAAAAAAAAGTAACTGTAATGTTGGTTGAAATGTCAACCAAACTTGAAATCTTACTTGACAAACAAGAAGAATTAGCTGAAAACATCAACAAGATTAAGGAGGCAGTATACAACCCAGACAGTGGTTTATTTGCTCGTCTTAAAGAGTTAGATATTCGAATTATTCAACTTGAAAGCTGGAAGGCCGCTAACACGAAGTTTATGTGGATAGTCGGCGGTTCTGTCACTGGGTTATTGATTCAAACCATCTGGACAGCATTATTCCCATAGGAGATTAAAGAAAAAAATGAGAGTTAAATTATCATACACCGTCGATGAGGAGGATATCCTCAAAGAAGCAGCAAAGATCCTGGGTCTTTCCCAAGAGGATATGATGCATGGCATTGAAATGTTTAAGTTGGTCCAGGCCGAGCTGCAGCAAACTGCAGAGACCCCGAATGTATCGAAGGTCCTCGACATGATTGAGGACTTCAGAAAGGCACTTCTTGCTGTGGACACTCGACTTGTCGAAGTAGAAGAGATCATCAGGGCGTACGAGGTTCATCGAGCTAAGCAAAGATCACAAGACCCTGCACCTGAGTTGGAGCGAGAATATTACGGTGCCGACTAATGAGTAAGAACAATAAGGTCGGAGACCTAGTTCATCTTCCTCAAGCTAGCCGTTTGTTGAATTTTTGCCGCGACGAGCATCAGGAGTCGATTCCATGGGATACAGTTGTATTGGAGGAGCCGAAGCTGGCTTTAGTTAGTGGCTTGGAATCCCCGGGATATGTTCAAGTATTTTGGGAAGGCAGGGAGTGGTCTGTCCGCAAAGAAGATGTATTTACAATAAGGGAGAGTTAGTGATGATACGTTTTGTAGAGGTTATAAATAAAACTGATAAGAACCCCCGAATGGAAAGGACAGCCACGCTGTCATATGAATTAGGTGAAGTTTGGATTAATCAGAAGTATGTTGTTAACATCCGCGAGCATGCAGGGTATAATAGGATGTTGCAAGAGGGAACATTAAATCTTGATTTGGACCAGGGCCACCGGTTCACTGCAGTCACTCTTATTGAGGGTAATAATTCTAGCGTACACATTGTTGTGGGTGACGCGGCCACAGTGGCTAAAAGACTAGCTCCCCGAGATTCTAGATTATTGAAAGGATAGAAAATGAGAACCAGTTCATATACTGTTGAAAAACCATGGGGCCACGAAATTGTGTGGGCCAAAGCCTCCCGGTACGCGGGAAAGATTCTGTTTATTAAGAAAGGTCACCGCTTGTCGAGGCAGTACCACAGCAATAAGGAAGAAACAATTATGGTGCTTGATGGACAGCTTGTCTGTGAAGAGGGTCCGTCAAAAAACGTCCCCAAGATCATTCGTCACCTAATGGATCCCGGTGATATTTTTCACGTTACCCCGGGCACAGTACACCGGTTTTGCGCAGAACGGGGTGATGTTCGATTGGTCGAGGTGAGCACCACAGAGTTGGATGATGTAGTTCGTTTAGAAGATGATTATAGTCGCGTCGAACCAGCATCGCTACCAGAAACCAAACAAAGTGGAAAATAATTCTTGACACTCCGCGGTAGATGTTTATAATATGTGTGTAGGCAACGGGCCCTACTATACAAGGAGATTATTAACATGTACCCCTGGCACCCTAAAACCAGCAACCAACGCAATTTACTCAACACCATCCTTGGTGATGACTTCTTCAACTTTGGAGATACTAACTTTATTGATGACTACGGAATCCGTACCAACGTCGCATCCACCGAAGAGGAATACCGCATCGATGTGGTAGCCCCAGGTCTTGACCGAGACGACCTGGGTGTTAAGATTGAAAACAACCACATCTATATTTCTTATGATAGTGAGAACACCGACAAGTCGGAACTAGTTCGCTATCGTTCCTTCACTCGATATTGGAAGCTTCCTTCCGACGCGGACACAGCCTCCGTCCGTGCCGAGTATAAGCAGGGCATCCTTTCTGTCTTCGTTCCCCGCGAAACCCCTGCCAACAATTCCATTGATATTGACATTAGGTAATTTAAAAACTAATTATAGTTGATGTATCTGCGTCAAACTAATAAATGGAAAGAGTTCACACTTCAGGAGGGGATTGAGGACATTGGTCTTCCTCCTGAAGTGTCAACCTACTTGAGGCAACAGAATCAATCCTTCGGCCCCGTCTCCAACAAACACTTAACTTGGATCGGAAGTCTTATAAAAGCAGTTAAGAGCAGCCGTTTCTTCGACGCCGGCGTCTACCAAGTCATCGTTGAAGAGATAGTTCCCTTGCATGCATTTCCCAGGACCCCCGAAGGAGAGGAAGCCTGGAGCAAAAGCCTAGAGTTCTTCAAAGACTGGTATATCAACCATTCGGGCACGCGAGGACTTGCCACCATTGGCGACGTCAAAGCTCTGAAGAAGTCGGCGCGGAAAATGCTGAAAAAGCTCAACGCCCCAGACGACGCTATTAAACAACTAGATTCATTTTTAGACTATCGCATGAAGCGCGGTACCACTGCTTTGCAGCAGCATTATCGACCGATTATGGAGCTGCTGGCTGAAGATCCTGTCTTCTACGATGAACTGCGCACAGAGACGGAGACAGCCACAGCCGACGACCCCGGCCGCGCCTTGCGCGTTGCAAGCGAAATAGTCCGCAAGACTACAGCCAATCCTCCAAAGAATGAAGACCAAGTACTCCAAACGTTTGATAGTGGATACTATTGGTATGACTTGAGAAAGAATACCTGCGAGATCGAAGGAAGGGACATGAAGCACTGTGGGAGCGCCGATAAGGGCACCCTGTACTCATTGAGGACTGGAGAGAAGCGCCGAGACATCAAACGTTATATCACCTTGTCAATGGATGAAGATAGGACTGTCTATCAGATCAAGGCAAAAGGGAACAGTGCTCCCTCCGAAGAACTCTGGCCGTATCTTGACGCGTTTATTGAAAACGCAGAGGTGAAGAGGATCGCAGAGATAGGAATGCACAGCGATGACGGCATTGGCTTTGCTGAGATGCTAGGACACCTTAAGCAGAAGTATGGTAAGGAAGGGACAGGACAAGTTAAGTTCGATGACTCATGGGTCGACGAAGCCACGGAATTATTGGAACAGTACGCGCCGGACTTCGACCGCGACGACCAAACCTCTGTGGATGTTAGTTGGCCCTCAGTAGGGGATGAAGAAGTTACCTTTACCCTGAAGCACCAAGCATTCTTTCCTGTCAAAGATGTCATTGTGGATGAGGATACTCACCGGCTGCGCTGGGAGATCCGCCAGGATGCACAGAACATTGTTGACGACACTCTCTATCCCAACCCACGCATTCGCACCGTGGAGGTTTATGCGCGCGGCAAAGAAGACTCGCGGTCCGCCATGCTCGGCATCTCGATGGCTTGGGAGGGTCTCTTTTTCGCCGACGATGAAAATGAAGACGATGTAAAGAGTGAACTAGCCGAACTCAATAGCTTCCTGGCAGAAATGTCCGAGATCTCCGCCTACCTTATCAGCAACACTGAGGCACCCGAAGAAGCCGAGTTCGATTATAACGAGTTCTATGAGAGAATCGAGAAGAGATTAGAAGCATACGGCGTATACCGCGACATTGCTGGTGAAGATGATCGCGAGACTGAACGCGAACGCGAGAAGGACCGCGGACAAATGGATCTTGGACTGTGGGAATCGCGCATTGTACAGCGCTGGGCAAAAATAATCAAATAAAATTAGAACTTCTTTCGTCAAAGGCCTTTTGCTCTCTAGTTACTTATAGACAAATAAGGGTTAGAAAGGACTCAGGTTGTATGCAAAAGTTAGCATCCCGTAAGGAGTATGCAGGTAAAAATACGGTGAGATAGTGATGAAGTAACCAAAAACACGGAGGGATTCTCGTGTCTAGGTGGATCAAAAACTTTATAGTAACAGCATCTTTACTTTTAGTAAGTTGTACTAGCCCCGTCTTACCTGCACATACTGACGCGTCCGAACACGCGCAGGTAATACACACAAACAATACAGTTGAAGTCAAGAACTATTTGGGCAGTGCCCTCGAAGTCTTGGACGTTTCAAATCTTACACTCGTGGAAACACGCGCTCGTAAGGCAGCCGTCAAGGTGCGCTCTCTTACGAAGGGTGGCCACGGTTCAGGAACCTACATGGTCGCCTACGGTCGTCGCATCGTTGCTACTGCGGCTCACGTTGTCCGGAGCGAGAACCTCATGGCTATCGACGGTCGAGACGGTGAGACGGTCGTAGGCAAGGTAGTCTTTATCGACCATGATGTCGATATTGCATTCCTAGTAGTTCCAGAAATGGAAAGCCGCACCGCTGTGCGCTATCGCCCCATCACTCACTATGATGAGCGGCTTGTGGGCCTTAACATTACCTACACCGGGTTCCCATCTCATCATGATCTCTTAACCATCCGCGGTTATGTATCGTCCATCGAGCGCAACATGATTGTTAGCAATATGTTTGCGTGGTTCGGATCGTCAGGATCGGGCGTCCTCGACCAGTACGGTCGCTATGTCGGCTGTGTTTCGGGTATCGATATGGGAATGTTCGGTATGGGCTTCCGTGTCCCCTTAGAGGAGATTGTATGGATTGCCCCAACTAGCAAGATCGACCAGAGAATTCTAAAGGGTAGGATCGTAGCTTCCGATGTACCCATTAACCTAGGCTCCTTCCCAGGAGCAAGAGCACCCCGCAGGGGGGGAGTGAGGGATTAGCCATGACTCGTAGACTTGCCTTAGTACTTTTGTTTTGTTTGACAGTTTTTGGGTGCGAAGGAGATTATACAATCTACGACGTTAATCCACCCGAAGTTGTATATGTAGACGTTCCCGTTGAAGTTTTAGTAGACGTTCCCGGCGATGGTGGTGATGTTTGGGTTGACAGCTTTGAACAGCCCTACTCAGTCAATGGCGTAGATATTGTTTGGCTCATTGACCGATCGGGCTCCATGGACAGGTTTGACCAAGCAGTGATCGCTGGCATCGGCCAGATGATGAGCGCACTACCTGAAGCTGGCTGGAGACTGGGAATCACCACGACAGACTACCTTCAGTCGCAACAACAGACAATCTTCCCTCTGGTTCCGGGAGACACGGTAACCGATGCTGAGGCAGCCTACAACATTCTGAACGGACCTCCACATGCCCACCGCGAAGCCGGCTTCGACGCGCTACATGGCTACCTTGTTACTAACTCCTATAACCAAACGTGGCTACGCGAAGACGCCGCGCTGCTGGTGGTGTTCGTTAGTGACGAAGAGGAGCAGAGCAACTCTCAGTTCTCATCGACCCCGGCTGGGCTTCAGGAATTTATTCAGTGGTACGGCAACCGGCGACAGTCCGTCTTCATGGCAAGTATTGTAAACTTTCCCTACGCCGAGAGTGTGTGTGAAGCCTGGTCGTCCCCCATCAACGTGGGCCACAGATATATGGAAGCCACAAACGCATTTAATGGTGTGGTGGTCGACATTTGCGAAGAGGATTGGACACCCGGAGTGGCCGACGCCACTACACAAGTTGAGCCCCATGAGGAGTGGCCATTAACCCACCATCCTATTGAGGACACTCTGGTTGTCTTTGAAGACACCGTGCCAATGGCTGACACAGACTGGGTATACAACGCTGCCACAAACAGTGTTGAGTTTCTTGTAGTGCCATTCGAGGGCGCATTAGTGGAGATAGGGTATGTTATTGATTATGATGCTGGGGATGACGATGATAGTGCTGGGGATGACGACGATTCCGCTGCAGCGAACTAATTATATTAATGAGTAATAAACGTAAGCCTACAATACTTCAAGACAAGTGGAATACTGATGCTATGGAAGCCCCGGAGCCCCGCTCCATTACGGCGGCCGAAGTCGAAACACTACTGGACCAAGCTTTTCCACTATCTTTAGATACACAAAAAAGAATTTTAGAGTTGATTTATGGTCGTAAGTCTGGCATAATCTCTAGACAGGAGTTAATAGATGTTATCTTTAATCAAAAAAGCACTCCGAGCGGCACAATTATTCGATACCGTGCTTAGCCGCCTGGAAAGAATCGAGACTGAAATAGTACACACCAACCTTAAACTAACCAGATTTGATAAGATAGCGCTTGAAAACGAAGCGCTATGGCAAATGCTGGACGACAGCCCAGAGCCCCTTGAGTCCCCGCTATGTACGGTGGAAGACGCCAATAGACAGATCACTGAAATCCTGCTTAGAAACGCGAAAGTCCAGGGCGATGCCTGAGACTATATATTTATTTGATATTGACGGTACCTTAACTCCCCATCGCCAACCCATCAAAGAAGGCTTTGCTGATGTCTTTTTAAACTGGGTGCGCTCGAATAATAAAAAAGTATACTTAGTAACTGGTTCCGATATAGGAAAGATTAAGGAACAACTGTTTCCCTCCTTCATAGACCAGTGCGAGGGCATCTTTACGTGCTCCGGGAATGTTTATTATTCCAAAGGAAAAAAGGTGTATGAAAAACCAATGGCAATCCCCGAGGGCCTCATTGAAAATCTAGAGCTTTATCTGGAGCAATCAGAGTGGCGCAAGAAGCAGGGTAACCACATTGAAAAACGCCCAGGTATGATTAACTTTAGCACGGTCGGCAGAAATGCATCTCCGAACATGAGAGATGCGTATAGCAAATGGGACCGAGTCAACCGGGAACGTGAAGACATCGTGGCATATCTTGACAATCTGCACCCCGAACTAGAGGTCGCCATCGGCGGCGCCATCTCTGTAGACATCTATGCGAAGGGCTCGAACAAGAGTCAGGTAGTTGAGATTATGGAAGAGAAATATGGGACTGATGTCTCGATGATTTTCTGTGGAGACAGCAATATTCCGGGCGGCAACGACTGGCCTTTGGCCCAAGAACTCGACCCAAGAGAAGGAAGCGAGTGGTATCAGGTGCTAGGTCCTGAAGAAACACGCGCCCTTATCGAATACGGCGAACTATTTATATAGATGAAACGCGAACTTCAAACATTTAAAGACTTCCTTAACGAGGCGAAAGATCCGGCATACTATCAGGATACTTTCTACTTTACCGTTCTAATTTCGATGGACAAGAATCGTGGTGGCTCCCGAGACGAAACAAAAAATGATATTCGTGCACTGCCGGAAATTCTAACTGTTACTCTTGTTGAGAAAGAGAAGGGTGGTGTCCAGAAAGACATGGGAAACACCTATTTGTCTACTCTTAAGCTTCACATACGCCGTCCACGCGACACATCCAAAGACTTAATGATGAAGCGCATCGTAAAACAGGTCACCAGACTCAAGGGTATTTCGGTGCTTCGCTACAAGGAGCGTAAGCCGAAGCAGAGAAGGAAGGCTTTCTACGGCCCCGGGTCGTATACCAAAAGAGTCCAAAAGGTCAATGAGGGTGATTATTATCAATCCGGGAAACACAAGTCCGACGTCGAAAAGGACTTCGATAGACTTACGAAGTCGGCGCCAAAGAGAAAAGGAAGTGCTCCATACGACCAAGCACCTCCGAAAGGATCCCCAGGAGTTGACAAATCCGGCTACCCAGGTTTCGGACCCGGCCCGAGAGCCGGCCTTAAAGAGGCCCAGCTAGACGAAGCTATGAAGACAGCCGCTGACCTACCCGAAGGGGTGGTGGTAGTCGTCCTTAAAGAGCCGGATTCCTCAGGGTTTCAGGTTTACTATGCCCTTCGCGATGACCCAAAGAGAAGACTGAAAGCGGGTGACCTAGACCGCATAGAAGCAGGAATAGATATCTATGGACTTTTACGAGTCTCCGAAGGCAGAAACGATCCTTACGAGGGAGTGTACATTGTCACCAGCGCTAAAGCCAAGGATGGGTTTGGTCCATTACTTTATGATGTAGCCCTCGAAGTCGCAGGACAGAGCGGCCTAAAGTCGGATACCCTGGATGTATCCGATGACGCATCGGCAGTTTGGAAGTATTATGACACACAGCGCGATGATGTAGACTCGAAGATGCTAGTAATGGATACTGACGAGTTTGAATTAGTCATGCCAGAGGACCGCGCCGAGGACCCTGGGACTAATGAACACCTCGCGCAAGCATATTTTAAGAAGGGGAAGGACACAACCAAGGAACTAATAGACCAAAACAAGTTTATTGAGTTGAACCCTAACGTTAGCATTCCCGATTATTCTCCTCGTGCCGACCTGAAGGACTTAGCTGGTGAGTTGAATATCCCCATTGTTAAGAACACAGATCTAGGGCGCTTCGACCGACTCCGTGAAGAGTTGCACATCACAATTGGAGCATCCGATGACGATGAACTAGCTACATTTGAGATGCAGGACACGCTGCAGCAAAAGGTGTGGGACGGAGAGGAAAGAGTCCGCCCCGGTGTGAAGGCTGCGTTAATGGATATAGTTGACGACTTCATTGAGAATTTAGATTTGGATGCAGAAATCAAGGATATCATTATCACAGGATCCTTAGCAAACTATAATTGGTCTAAGTTCTCTGATATCGATTTACATATTCTAGTGGACTTTAAAGAGGTCAATCCAAACACGGATCTTGTTAAGAGGTTCTTCGACGCGGTACGCTCTAACTGGAATAAGCTTCACGACATCAATGTCAAAGGACATGAAGTCGAACTATACGTTCAGGATGAGAAGGAGCCCCATGTTTCTACAGGTGTCTACTCGCTTCAGGATGATAAGTGGATAGTCAAGCCCAACCGAGTAAAGCCCTCCATAGATAAGACAACAGCCAAAAAGAAAGCCACACAACTTGAGAGAGACATCGATAAGGTGGCCGCTACTCTTAAGGGCGGTGATTATGACGGCGCTCTCAAGGCCGGCGAAAGAGTTAAGAATAAGATTAAAGTCATGCGCCATACGGGCCTAGAGAGGGCAGGAATCTTCTCTCCAGAAAATCTGGCATTCAAAATGCTCCGCCGGTCAGGAGCGATTGAGAAATTATTCACAGCGTATACAGAAGCATATGATCTATCCTTAAGCATAGACCAGTGATCACGATAAGGATTGGCAATAAAATGAAAGGTAGTGCTGTTGTCATACTCGACAAAAAGGACAATATTTTGTTGTTATTACGCTCTAGGAAGTCTCATTGGATGCCCTCAAAGTGGGGCCTACCCGGTGGAAGAATCGAACCCGGTGAGAAATCGGAGGATGCTGCTGTACGTGAAACCAAAGAAGAAACAACCCTAGATATCAAAGCTGACGACCTAACACACCTAGAAAATTTCAGTAACAAACATGTTGACATCTTTCATACTAGGGCGTATAATGGAACAGTTGAGATTGATTTTGAACACGAAGACCACAGGTGGGTGTCCCGGGATAAGATTGGGAACTATGACACAACCCCTCCTATCGTAAATATTTTTGATTGGATTCTAAAAGATGAGTGAACAAACAAATGAAAATGAAGAGGAACTTTCGGCCGAAGAGCAATCCCCGGCAGAAGAATTAATTCCTAAAAAACCATCCCGCTTATGTCCTCGCGGGATACAAACATTTACCGTTGCCCGTTCCGCGGACGAGACTGGAGTATCAGGCGAAGGTGTTGTGATTGAGGGTGTTTTGTTGGCGACAGGTCAATGTATTGCTCACTGGCTGTATCCGCGACCAAAAGGTTCAATCGCTATCTTTGACTCGATGAATGATTTTGTTACTGTGCATATCAAACCACATCCCGGAAACCGTACCATTATCACGTACGACGACGGCGAGCAAGAAAAATATGGACTATTTACTGAAGAGGAGAAAGCAAATGAAAGTAGCGAAGTCCAAGATTAGGCGCATCATTATCGAAGAGCTGCAGATGATTCTCTCGGAGCAAGACACCGGTGAGACGAAAATCGTATCACGGCCAGCCCAGAGGGCTGCCATCGCCAAACGTCAGGCCGGATTAGTAGACCAACCGACTCAAAAGGTTGATATGGAGGCAGTCATCCAAAAGCAGATAGACATGATGGACCCGTCCATGTACCGACCCGAAGCTGAGCGGCTCTTTGACAAGTTCTTCGAAGAGTATGATAATTATCAACTGGAGATACTCCTCCAGAACAACGACGAGTTGGAAGAAATCGTTTCCAAACTAGGAGGCTGGCTGGTACCGGACCTTTTCCCCAACGACCGGCAGCCCTCCCCTGTGTTTGTTGAGGTGGCCGTTGAGTTTGAGAAGGCGAATAAGCCCATCATTGACAACGAAGAAGAGTTTCTCACCCGAGTGGAAGAGAAGGTTTATGATTTAGCCAAGCAACAGTTTGCTGCAACAGGAGCAGGCACGGAGAAAGATAAGAAATCGATCTCCAGGCAAACAAAGCGCTACGAACATCTCGCCGCTGATCGCTTTGCCGTGGCTACGGTCATTAAGAACCTGAGAAAAGAAAACCCCGAGGAATATGGTTCCGTCCCAATCCCCGGTGTACACATTGATTATGTTGTCGACGCCGAAATAGTAAGCAGACTCCATCGAGTTATTCCGATGACAGAGCCGGAACTCTATAAGCGCGCCTATAACTATTATTTGAAGAATGCCTCTTGACACGGCGGCTGTGCTGTGCTATAGTGTAGCCAAGGTTGACACATGGTATTTCACGCAGATTATGAAGACTCTATTCCAAGCGAAACAATAGAGATTTGTGTGGGTGATTTGGTACAAGTACGCGGAGCACAATGGATCGGTCGTAAGCTGGGAGTTGTCACTCGCGTCAAGGAGTTAGTACATGATCAGACAAACGAAAAGTATATTGCCGTCACAGCTTTAGTGGGAGAGAATGAATACACGTTTTCTCATATGGATTTTGAACTTGTAAGTCGAGCAGAGAAGAAGTTAACTTGAGAGACTTGATAACCAGCATTGTATTGTTCACGATAGGTCAGGTCTTAATTTGGTTTCAAACAAACGCACAATTCTTAAATGAATGGGCTAAAGAAAATCCATTCATGATATCGTGCGTGTTTAGCATTCCAATTTCATATATGATGATTCACGCCACTACGTTGGTCGTTGGACATTTTAACGGGCTTTTGTGGCCCGGTAGATTTATTGGCTTCGCCGCAGGAGTCATAGTGTTTGCTTTTTTATCCTATATCTTTATGGGTGAAGGGCTTACGGCAAAGACAGGAGTTAGTTTGCTTCTGTCAATTATTTTAGTTTGTATACAGGTATTTTGGAAATGAAGAAGATTTTAATTATTATTGCGGCCCTCACACTGAGCGGTTGCACACATATGCGTTTCGCCCTGACCGATGGTGAGTGCCCGGATTCGTTCCCCATTAAGGGTAATGCAAATTCCTCCAAGTATCACCCGCCGGGAAGTGCGTATTATTATCGTACCAAAGCAGAGGTTTGCTTTTCTACAGAAGAGGCCGCTATCAAAAACGGTTACGTTTCAACAAAACGATAATTAACCCTTGACATCGCGGATCTCCGCTGCTACACTAAGATAGTAGGAGGCTGTGCGCTATGGATAGTCAAAAGACCAATCACTTATACGAAAGATTCCCTCATCTTTACAGAGAACGAACTGCGCCATTGGAAAGTTCCAACATGGCGTGGGGGTTTCAGTGTGAAGATGGGTGGTACAAAATAATTTATGAAATGTCACAGAAAATCGACAAGCTCTCAGGAGACAACGAGTTTGCGCCAGCAATTACGGAAGTTTCTAGGAACGAAGACGGGACGTTACATGTTGACGCACGCAATCTTTCACCTCCCATCGCAGACATCATCGCGACCGCTCGTGAACAATCTAGATTAGTTTGCGAGTATTGTAGTTATAGTCCAGCCTTTCTCCGCGCAGGAAAACCCCCACAAGCCGGCCACATCGCCTGTGGGCGCTGCACGCGCGCCGGCGCGGGCAAGGACAAGCGAAGACCCGCCAAACGTACTACAAAGCCGCGCAGAGCGCCTGACATCGTGGTGGTAAAGAGGTAATGCAGCTTAAAGTAGGCGACTTAGTTCGCGACAGACTAAATACGTCCGACGTCAATTACGGATTGGGAGTTGTGGTAGGAGTTGAAACACGGGAGCAGTACATTTGCCGACTGAAGGAAGCTGCCCAGTCCGCGGGAATGTCGATGCATGGCGACCACGACACCATCAAAAGCGGCAAGAAATATCAGGTCTATTTCACACAGTTTCAAAGAACAATAACATTTCATGGAGATTACCTTGAGCGAGCTTGAATTTATAGAAAAGTATACACGACGTAGAATGCGAGAATTAAATGGCCTACAACCTGAGATGCCTGGGACCGATCCGTTTGTGGAAAAGTACACTAGAAGGCGCATGCGGGAATTACGGCTTGAGCTAGAATTAGATGAAAGGAAAATAAGCCTTGACAAAATGCTGTTCGCCGGTTATACTGTAGCTACAATGGAGGCTTACGAACCAGATGAAAGATCATGATGATTATGAAAATCATATTTCCTTCCCCGAAGACAGAGGCAGGGTCGGATTTAGAAACTTTGCCTGGACGATTCCAGCGATCTCAGACTGGGAGGAAATTTGGAATGCCCTGTGGGCATTAGGTTATAAGTGGGAATGGCAGAACGCCGATAGATACGCCCGCTCTTTCGGAGCAACGTATGAATTATTTGGCTGCTACAACGACGCAGAGAAATTAGATATGGCAGTTCCCCTTCCACAAATTCACGTTATAGAAGAAGTCAGGGAGACTCTGATGGACTCCCCAGAGGATAACCCTTGCCTAGGCCATACGATTGGTGCAATCAATCGCTGGCTCAAAGAACATTACGCCCCCTAGAAAGGAATTATAATGTACGATAGAATGAAACGATTACTATACAGTATGCTTAACGTCGTGGCTAGCATGCTAATCATTACGATTGTGGCAGTGTACGCTACAATCAATGGATTTTTGATTACGACAATCATGAATGATTTGCGCCTCGACACCTACCTTGGATTAGACACCGGGCTGGCTATCACCTTGGCAATCGTCATGATGGTTTACATCCCTGGTTATTTTATTCTGCGAATTACGCAGAGCAATTAAGAAAGACGGACCCTTAGCTCAACCGGTAGAGCAAAAGACTTTTAATCTTTAGGTTCTGGGTTCGAGTCCCAGGGGGTTCACCAACCACTATGGAGTTATCAATGTTAGAAATTATTGAAGTTATTGGATTGATTGCTTGTGCAGCGGGAGTGTCCCTCTATGGGATATATCAGATAAACTTAAGTAAGAAGAGAAAGTAACGGCGCGGTGGTGGAATCGGTATACACAGGAGACTTAAAATCTCCCGGTCTTAGACCTTGCGGGTTCGAGTCCCGCTCGCGCTACCAAGATAACACTAAAAGAAATTTATTTATAAAAGAAAAGAGATATGAAAATGATGAGATCAATAGTTTACAACGATGTTGAGATGCTTAGATGCGATGAGGAAAAGGGGCGCTATGAGTTTTTCGTCCCGATTACAGATAGTTTTGAAAAGCTTCCAAAAGGACGCAACCCTAGGGCCACAGATCCTGGGTCGAAAACCTATAAGAGTATGTTGAGTACTTTGGCCACCGCCCCGGACAAATTTGAAGATTTTAATCGAGGGGTACAAGCCACTGCCACTGCCATTCAGTATGATGTAACCAACAAGCGTGTTATTGTTACCCTCAATCCCGAGCGCAAGGACGGCAATTTTGATGGCGGACACTCGCAGGACGCAGTGTACGAAAAGAGGGCAGAAATCCCACCCGGTGTTGCACGACTTCGGATTGACTTTTATTGCGCCGACCTTTCAGATGAAGAAATTCAGAGTATTGCTTACGCGAAAAATGATCAAAAAGCCCAAGAGCCCCGAAATCATGCAGATCTCAACGGTAGTTTCGCTAACCTAAAGACTGCTCTCGGTCCTACAGTGTGTAATAATGTGTCGTTTTTTGACGGCGACCCCGGCAATTATCGTGTAGAGTACCTGATTGACTTAGAGATTGCGGCTACGGCAGGTGTTGCCGCCAAGTTCTTTACTCAAACACGCCTATCGAAGTTCACCAGCGTAGCCAGCTTCTACCGCAAGGGTGCTGCAAAGAAAGTAGAATGGCATGGAAAGAGGCAGGGTGATCTAGCTCGATTGTGCGCGGCCCCTAACCCTCTGATGCGGGATGTCGTTCACCTATGGGATTATGTGACAGAGAAGAGTGAGTGTTTTTACGATTCCGAGGTGAAGAAGGGTTCATACATCCGACTTGCAGTGCATAGCAATCCCCTCGTCCACCGCGGTCGCGACGTAAGACAGACTTTTTCGGGCACCACAGTAGAAAATTGTCTCCCAAAAACAATGCGTTTGATGATTACGGAGGGCCTACTTCGGCATGAACTCAAGTTCGACCGCGAGACTAACAGCATCACGTGGAGAGATTCCCTAGAGTCTGCCAAAAAGAGGTATGAACTAGAGGCTCACACGGTTATTAAATTCTTGAATAGGAAGTGGGCCGAGTGGTCCAAGGAAGGCAAGTCAGCCCGAGACTTTTCAGAAAACACAGAAATCTGGGAGTATGTGGCACAGTTACTAGCTTAAAGAAGGCTGCCAGGGGTTCGCCTCTGGCAGCATAATCTCGGGCTCAACTACCTCGCCGTCTCTCTGTAACTATATAATATGATCCGGGGTAGTTCAATGGTAGAACGTCCGACTGTTAATCGGGTGGTTGTTGGTTCGAGTCCAGCTCCCGGAGCCAAAAAAAAGCTTGACAATCCCGCCCGGGCGTGGTAATATATACACAATGAAAGATTACAAGCCACAAATTACGATGCTTAAAGTAGAGATAAAGAACAAAGAGGAAAGCGTCCTCACTGTAGATCTTAGCGATGACTTCGTGAGATGGTTCAAGAAAGAGAAAAACCTCAAACGCTGGGCACCTAAACAGTTTCAAAACTGGCTAATTGAGGTGCTACAGGGGAATACAACGAAGAGTTAGCCGCCGCTTACGAACTTAGGAGTATACTCACAATGACTTACACCCTATGGGGCAGTAACTCAGTAGGTCAGAGTAGCGTTCTTATAAAGCGCCGGTCGCGGGTTCAAGTCTCGCCTGCCCTACCAATACGCTCCCGTAGCTCAGCAGGATAGAGCAACGGCCTTCTAAGCCGTGGGTCATAGGTTCGAATCCTATCGGGAGTACCACAGACAAGGAATCACATGGTTACTAGAAAAAGACATCTTGCAAAGGCGCTAACGTGGCGATTTGTGGCCACCTTCATTACAATCATTACAACTTATGTAGTAACTGGTAGTCTTCGCGACGGCCTATCTGTCGGGCTCCTCGATACTGTTATAAAATTCGCAGCGTATTACTCTCACGAAAGACTTTGGTATAGAAGTAAGTGGGGCGTGGGAGAATAGGAGTACCTACTGTATGCTAACCTTTATCGGATGGACAATCATCATGGTAGTGGGAATTTATTTTCTCGTTGAGTTTGACGAAGACACTAAATAATATGTGGTGTTTCAGAACTTTAAGCCCGGAGACTTGGTTCAATATCGCAGAGATCCGGGCAGGCTGGGTATAGTCTTGACAGTAAATTGGACTTCAAGACAAGCACAGGTTTGTGAGATTGTTATAGTTCTTGATGTAACATACCCCAATGCAATTGGGGAGAAAAGATATACACACGTTGATTATTGGCAGAAGATTCCTCAAAAACCTATTTAGTAGGTGGAAGAGAGTAGAGAGCTAACCGACGAAGAATTAGAACAAGTAATCGGTGGAGCAAATCGGCTGCACTTTTTAGAGTGGGCCGCAAAGACATACAATCTCCACCGAAAGGAAAACTATGAGAAACAAAGAAATAAAGAACCAGCGTGGACAAGGGATGACTGAGTATGTTATTATTCTTGTATCTATCGCAGTTGTATGTATTGCGATCGCTGTACAGTTCGGCGGAAAAATCCAAGAACTGTTCGAAACAGCAGACACAGAAATCGACACTGTTGACGATGGACTCTAGGAATCATGGCGCTGCTTATGTTTTTACTGCAAGTGTATATCTTGCGGTCGATGCGCTTCCACGAAAAGCCAGTTCGAGAATTCCTCCAACAAAGGCGGGGCCAAAATCCTTTTCGTGCGTTCAACGGCGCACAAATTTGTAGACTCCAACAATGGAGCTTATGTTTACTCTGTATGCTTTGTTTGTTGTCTGTGCGTATATCGGCAGTCGAGGCTGAAGAGCTGCGCTTGGCAGAGTGCGATGATTACTACGTAGAAATAATAGAAATTCAGGATCAGCGGCAAAAGTTTCAAGACGGCGCGAACATGTTGATGAAAATGTTTGAGCTTGATTTGGTAACGAAAAAAAAGCTTGACAACACGCTCTGGATGTGGCATAATATAGAGAATAAGTTAAGAACGCAGGTTACGTCGCTCTACGACAACGCCTATGCGAAAGGATGTTTCGATGAAAGTATCAGAACTGAAAGAGGGGATGCTCCTTAGATTCAAGGAGCCTCGAATTTATAAATTCCTGCGCGATAGTGGTGAAGATTTCTGGCTGGAATGTGGAAAGTTCGACCCTCGCCGTACCTTAAAATGGACGTCCCGAGGCCAGCCCCTCATGATTTATCTCGGCCAGAGAAAAATGTCCGATCCTAGCTACTACGGGGCCTACTTCAATGTGCGAGAAGTATCTATTGATGGAAAAGTTGCATGGATGTGGCCCGATTCGTGGCGATATGTGGAGGCAGTGTGAGTTTTAAGTTCAAATTAGGTGAAATAGTTCAAAAAATTGAAGAGCCCGGGCAAGATTTATATCGCGTCATTGGGCTTTTGTTAGAGGGCCGGATCAATGTTAGAAGCCTAAAAACACATTCCGCGAGGATTGTGAGTAGTGAGGAATATGAGCGCATTGATATTCCCATTGAGGAGTACGATTATTAAATGATTAAAGTGGGCGACCTAGTGAAACTGATCGCAGAATACGATACTTTTCACAAAGCTAAGGGTCTTGTCGTCCAGAGAGTAGAAGACCTAGAACACATACAGGGTGGTTATTATTTTCGGGTTCTACTGTTGTGTGGAACTTTGATAATCGGACTTCCCGATGAATTAGAATTATTAGAAAATGAAATGGAAACAAAGAGTTAAGAGATGGGCCGAAGAGGGACTCTGTCTCGGTGTGGCCGCTGTTGTTTTGGTAGCATTAAATTATAAAACCTTTTTGAGGAATAGAGATGATCGTTGGAGATAAAGTACAACACTACGGAACGGGCTCAATCGGCACCGTTATTGATTTAACCTATGAGGTGAGCACACCCTTTCAGCAAATGTGCGTGCAGTGGGAAGACGATTTAGCCCCGCACAAAGATTCATGGGAAAGGAGCGAAGCGCTCTCTATTATTCCCCATGAGCCCTACGTTTATAGCTTTCCAGATTAGTGCTTGACAGCAGCCGCATTCCGTGGTATGATGTAATCACAATGGAGGTGAATGATGGGCTATCGCTCTCAAGTTTTGTTGGCTATCGGAAAAGAACTTACACCCTTTCTGCTTCTTGCGACTTCGCAATGTAAAGACGCAGAAGAACTTGTCTTTAAGGACCATGACACTTTTGATAAGCAATATTGCGGCGGGTGGCTCTTTCGCTGGGACGACATCAAGTGGTATGACTCTTACGAGGGAATCGCTGCTATTGAGAAGTTCATCATGGAGGCCACATCGGACGAGTATCAGTTTGAAGTAGATGGGGTGATACAAAACTCCAGTGAATACATCAGGTTCGTTCGTGTGGGTGAAGATACCAACGACATTGAGATGCACGGTGATGGCTTCTGGGACATTCACGTTAGCCGCCACATCGAGTGTTAGTGATGGATTTCAAAGTAGGCGACTTGGTGGCCCTGAAAGACTACCATAACGGACCAGTTGCGATAGTCTTATCTACCGCAGCACTGTGGTTAAACCGAATGCAAATTGAATATATATGCGATGGCGAACGCGAGATGATAGACCCTCGCCATTTGAAGGTAGTGAGTAGAAATGAAACCCGGTGATTTAGTAGGCTGGTCAAAGATGGCAGTCGAATGGATAAATGGAGCCCTAGAAAAGGAGCAAGGGGATGTAGCAGGCCTTGTTGTTAGCTTCAAGCCCTCCAATCTGCACCGTCATCGAAAAAACGGCTCACACCGTCGCGTGGTGCTTACGGATGGCGAGGAAGACTTCATTGTAGCAGAAGAGTTTTTGGAGGTAATCAGTGCAAGTAGGTGACTTGGTCAAAGCGCGCGTCTTCCGCTCTGATGATGTAGGAATCATAGTGAAGATCTATAGCTCAGAGAATCGATGGCTTCAGGAAGCAGAGGTTCATTGGCTTAATGATTTGGGAGAGGGCGTCAGTTGGATGCACTTAAGAGACTTGGAGTTAGTCAGTGATGCAAATAGGTGATTTAGTTAAGTATTATCCAGGCTTGATGCACCCCGAAGCAGAACGTCTTCTGCTTGGGGTTATTGTTGAGGTAGGCGATGATGGTGTTGTCATGGTTCAGTGGCCCGGCAATCCACCCGCGCATGAGCTAGAGTTTGCTCTGGAGGTTGTAAGTGACTGTAGGTGACGCCGTTATGGTGCGAAAAGGACGGTATCTTTTTTCTCTCCAACGCGAAGAAAGTGAGGAGCGCTGGGCTTGGAGCGAGACTTTCGGAGTCATAACAGACATACGACGGCCCAGAGGCGCTTATCCAAGTGAGATTGAGAGAGAATATAGAGTTTACACCACAGACGGCAAGCATGATTGGTGCCACGAAGACGATCTATCCAAACCAGAATAGTCCTTGACAGTTGAGCCCATGCGTGCTATAGTGTAAGCATGATGACGAAAAATCCCTCCCAGCAGTTCCGTTTCTCCCCCGGTGATTTAGTGAAATTTCATCATGGCGTTCCGTCTAGACGAGCCCGATCCCACGAGATTGGCCTTATTACACGGCGAGACATCCATGACCTTCACGAACCCGCTGTTTTTCTTACCTTCCCAAATGCATCGGGAGAAGAATATCACTACTATGATTTAGAACTAACAGA
>Ga0206126_10000177_pt1 | contig 88801 bp, 76 predicted proteins | sample Helgoland_Spring_5_FD_148621 | JGI IMG/M metagenome (GOLD analysis project Ga0206126, IMG submission 148621) | Pelagic subsurface seawater microbial communities from Kabeltonne, Helgoland, North Sea - Helgoland_Spring_Bloom_20160412_1 | ecosystem: Environmental > Aquatic > Marine > Epipelagic ...
TTCTTCTGCATCTTTGGCTTCTTCTGCATCTTTGGCTTCTTCTGCATCTTTGGCTTCTTCTGCATCTTTGGCTTCTTCTGCATCTTTGGCTTCTTCTGCATCTTTGGCTTCTTCTGCATCATTTTCACAGGATGATCCATGTGTAGATTTATTCTCATATGTATCGGTTACTGGCCAAAGTAAATATGGAAATTCATCTTTAACTTTTTGAGGGGCATTCATATTACACGATTTCCATATACAAGGTGCATTTATTATAGGAGGGAATGATTTATTATTTTTATATAAATTATATGCTGAAGAATTAGGTGGAAATGGATTAATTTCTTCTTCTTCTTCATCATTTTCACTATATATATATTCTTCATCATCTAATGAAGTGAACAAATTTATAGATAAATTTTTAGTTTCATTAATTTTTTCATTTTTTATCATAGACATATTTAATGATTTAACATCTACAACTTCTCTGTTATCAGCATATATTTCATTAACTTCCAATTTTATAGAATTAATATTTAGTTTATTTTCTACACTTTTTTCTAGTTGTGTTTTGAGTTTACATTTTAATTCGCGAATTTCATTTTTCTGTTTTTCTATTGTTTGATTTAATGAAAAAATCCTTAAACTTTTAGTACAATTTATTTCTAGTATTCTATCTTCTAATTCTTTCACCTTTTCTGATAATTGTTTTGTTAATGGAAAATTTAGTAAAATTTCATCTGTTTTATTTTTTTCATCCATTATCGGATTAAATATTTTAAATAAATTTTTTTTCAAAAGTTTACACAATTCTACCGACATATTCTCAAATAAATCTTCAGTTTGTACATCATTTCGCATAGTTTCCATAATATATTGTTAATATTAATCATTACGTTTAATTTGGTTTTTTTAAATGTTTAATTATCTAAATATGACATCTATGACCGATATGATTAAATTTGTTGTAATGCAAACAGATTACTCTAATGAAGTTGCTGAAGAAAAATTAAAAGAACATGGACATAATTATATTAAGGTTATTAAAGAATATTTAAATCCCACTGAAAAAAAAGCACCTACTACAACAAAAAGAAGTACTAATGAGCGAATGATGGATGAAATACGGACATTTATGGATACTGCAAACCGACAATACATTCAGAGGAAAGAATATGGAGAGAAAAAGGATGCTCTACAGAAAAAAATGTATGAAAATTTTATCGAATTAAAAAAAATACATACATCATGTGTATATGATCCCCCAGATCATACTTCTTGTTCTCAAAATTGCACAAACCCCATGTGCCCGGGATTATTGGGGGAGAATAATAAGTATATTAAATCCCAAGATCTGAATAATTTATAATGTAACTTTTTTTAATTATATTATAAATTAAATGAATCTACTATAGATACCTTTTTGCTAGTCTTGTGTGATGTTCTTTTCAACCTAAATTTATTTGATGGATTTTTATTTGTATTATCTAATAGATTATTATTAATAAATGGTATCTCATTATTTTCCTCATATAATTCAGGTAATACCTTTGTCATTGGTTTATCTACCACCATTAATATTCTCTCATTTTGTAACAATTTTCTATATTCATCAATTGTCAAATTACCATAGTATTTATCAAGTGTATAAAATGGATTAGGTGCAGGTTTAATATTCTTTTCGTATTCAAAAATCTTACTGTAAATATTATTTAAAAGTGTATATCTTTCCCATTTTCTCGAATTATCAATATCTTCACTTTTTAAATATGCCACTGCACATTCTGGACTACAAAAACAACCATATACTTCTAATAAATTATTATTATATTGCTTTGGAATAAATATGGCTGGATTATCAAATCCATATGTACACCAAAAACATGCCGATTTCTTATCAGATGCACTATTACTTCGCAAATTCAACTTTAACTCTTCCAATTTATTCCATATTTTTTTCATATCATTTTTACTAGATTCACTTTTTTTATTTTGGTTTTCATTATGAGTTGAATTATTAGTTGAATTATGATTTGGATTATGAGTTGGATTATGATTTGAATTATGATTTGCATTAAGTTTGACATTCTGATTATTTTCAATACTCACATCATATAATTCTTGATATGTTAATTGTGATGATTTAAGATTTGAATTTATAGCGTATGCTTCAGGGTTTTCCAAATTGGGACAATAATCCGAAATATTCATTTTACTATTGGTTAAATCGGAGGTTTGACATTTCAAATGTAAAATTATATTTTCCTTCATTTTTATTTGTTTAGTGTTTTGGTTTGCTTTTTTTACTATTTTACCCCCCTTCGGCTTTCTACCTCTTTTCTTAGGAGGAGGTTTATCAACCGGATCCACCTTTTTCTTGGGTTTACGCCCACGCTTTTTTTTAACATTTTCAACCATTTATAAAACTGTATATTTATTTTAATTTAAATACTTTTTTTAAAGCATTTATGATTTTTTTCTAATTTAGAAATAAAATATATAGATATATTATAAAATCAATGACCGAAATTGAAAATTATATTATTGATTTTGGAAATTCTACTAATTTGAAAAAATGGACAGAAAATGGTTGGTTCAGGTCAGTATCAGCAGGTGGAAATGAGGGAAATAATACTCTCAATTATTGGAAAGGTATTATGGAAGGAAATCCAGCCATTCTGGCATTTTCATACCTAAGTGGTGCTTCAGGTGGTTGTCAATTTTACACATACGGTAGTAAAGGTGAAACTACTATAATGATGGTTCCCAATAGTGGTTGGGATACATATTACAGAGAAGATTATTTTTTGGAAATGTATTGGGATAAACCGCAAAGTCTCGAAGGAAAAACATTAAAATTTAATTCACAAACAAAAATCCCATTTGGTAAAGATACAGTTATCCCTCGGGAATGGTGGGACATAAATAGTGTCACTTCAGCAGTAAGTTTATCAAATACTGGGGACACATTGGCTGTAGGAACTAGTGATAAAAGAAATGATATAGGAAACGTGAAAGTTTGGAAGTATAATACCAGTTGGTCACAAAAGGGTAGCGACATAGTCACAAATTCTCAGGATAGTTCTGGAAGCAGTATCAGTTTATCAGGTGATGGTAAAAGAGTGGCTATTGGTGAGTACTTACATGATCCAGAAGAGGACCAGTACAATCCTATAGTTGATGCTGGTCATGTAAGTGTTTATGATTACGGTTTAAGTAATCAATGGCAAAAGATAGGCGACATTAATATGAAAACAGGAAAACCGTGGGTTTTTAATGGGAATCTCGAAAAAAATGATTGGTTTGGAAAGTCGGTGAGTTTATCAGAGAATGGTAAGTTTCTTGCAGTAGGTGCTCCAAATGGCGGCAATCCTCTCTTATTAACTCCAAATAATTTGGACAAGGAGAACGAGAAGTGGATATTTACCATCGAATCTACATCAACGTTTGATATTAATTCTACCCCACCCACAGAGGCAAATGTGATTCAATCAAATCGTGTGGGAAAATTCGTATCCAAGCACACTATTGCTGGTGGTATTATGCAAGTGGTTATTTCTTCAGACGAGGAGTATTCATCACCTTGGAATACTACGAATGATCTTGTGATAGGAGATACGACTGTGAATGCCGTAAACATCATCGATATATCATGGCAAATTAGTAAGGGGGTGTTTTCACTCGAAAATGCAACACCAAAACCAATAGGTGGTGCATTACAAGTCAAGCCGACATTGATAAATCCAATTCCGTATACAGCGACATTCACAATACCGCCCAGGAATGAACGTATAATTAAAGATAGTATCGTAATACAGAATGTCAACTATGATGATGGATTTGGTGCTGTCGATCAGATCAGCACTGTCGTCGATGAAGTGTCTGAGAACAACACTTCATTAAAAATAGTGGATGCCGATGGGTTTGACCCTTTGGGAACACTTAATATTGCTAATGAAAAAATCACTCCAATTGGTCTGGTAGACAAAACGATCACCTTCCAATCAACCATCAATAACAACGGCACCATCAAGAACAATAAAATAATCAACAATTACGGAACCATCAAGAACAATAAGACAATCAAAAACTACGGGACCATAAACAACAACAGCACCATCAAAAATAACATCCTAGACAATGATGAAGTTCCCATCATCAAAAACAACAACACCATTTTTAGTAATAATAATATTAACAATATTACCGGTGAAAGTTTAAAATACTTTCCGCCACCAGAACCAGAACCAGAACCAGAACCAGAACCAGAACCACCACCAGAGCCGGCAAACCAAACATTATTCACCGACACCGACTCCTTACAACAAGCACTGAACAACGCCAAAGATGGAGATGTTATAGTTGGACTTTATAATAATATTACCATTGACAAAACTTTAACTATACCTGATGGTGTGATATTAAACATCCAAGAAGACGTTATCATCACCACCTCCTCAGGAATTATCACCATCTTAAACAATGGCACCATCAATAACAAAGGCACCATAAACAACGTCGGTATCATAAACAACTTCGGCACCATAAATAACAACAACATCATCAACAACAAATATGACAGTAATTATGGTGCAGGAGGAACGTATGGAGAAACAACAGTACCAATAAGCCATGGGACATTAGTGTACCAAAAAGCAACAAGTAAAATCAGTAATGTTGTTGTAGAAACGATAGAGAAGGGTTCTACCAGTTTATATGTCAAAGACGCATCAGGGTTCATTGGTGCCTATCCACTTGGGATTGCTATTCACTCAATTACACCGACTTCACTTAGTGAAAAGAGATTTCAATATGAGGATACGGAACCTCCAACGATAGGAATACTTGATGACAACTACATGACAAAAGCCAAAACTAACAAGCTTAAGGTTATTCAATTACAAGACGCAACGGGAGGAGAGGATGCGAAAATGATTGAAAGTACACTTATAACAGCAATTAAAATAAAACCGGAGGATTTAATTGTGCAACACTATTCAGCAATATTCACAATACCAGAAGTCGAACCATTAATCGGGTGGGCAGAACCAGAGCCAGAACCACCGCCAGAGCCAGAACCAGAGCCAGAACCGGAAACACCATCATCGACTAACCCAATAAATGGTCTAATAAATGGTGTTGCAGTCGTTCAGTCAAGCGCATTATCAAACGGCACCACTGAAGTCGGAGAGATGCCGACAAATTCTACATCTTTGACTATCGAAGATGCTACAGGGTTCACCGCTACCGGAAAACTTACTATTAATGAAGAAATGGAAATAGATCCAGATGCTCTTAATATGATAACTAACACGTTTACAATACCTCCCACTACCGCCATAATCTACCCAAATGCTACAGTGGTTCAGGAGGGGACGTATACAAGCAGTACCATCGTCGGAGTGATGCCTATAGGTACTAACACTTTGACTATCGCAGACGCTACAGGATTCAACACCACAGACAAACTTAAAATAGAATCAGCGAGTAATCAAGAATTTGTTGTAAAAAATATTTTGGAAAATAATATTTTCGAACTCACCCAGAACACAACATCTGAAATAAAACACGGTGATACAGTGAAACAGTTGAAGAGAAGAAATATCGTTTTAACGCTACCGGAGAATTCCACAACCTTAAAGGTCGAATATCCGGATGAACATATATCCAAAAAATGGTTCTTCACTATCCAATCACGAACTTTTATGAATCCCGTCCCAGTCGGGACAACAGTTACACAAGGAACTGCAACAGGAAAATTGTTGGTTTCATTGGTTGGAGAAACGACACAAATTGAAATAGAATCAACGATTGATCAAGAATTTGTTGATGTGTACCCATATGAGCACCTAAAGATTGAAGGTTTTCAAGAAGTGATAAAAGGATATATTAAATCAGTGCGAGTTGAAATTTATGGGTTCAACGCTACCGTTCCACTTCAAATTTTTCTTTTCTCCATCACTCCGACTGGTCTTGACAATGACAACATGTTTACCATACCCAAAGGGGCCATTCCTAAAAATTTGCAAAACAAAAATTTAGAATATTGGAAAACATTGGTGGTCAAACAAGATCCAAATCGTCAAAGCACTGTCATTGGATATTATGTGGCGAATGAAGACACCTTCGAACTATGGATCGAAGACGCAATGGGGTTCAGTGCTACCGGAGAACTTCGACTTTTTATTCCTATCACTCCAACTAATTTTGATACGGCAACCAATGAGTTCACCATTCCCCCAACCCAACAATACATATTAAACAATACTGAAGTTATTCAGGAAGGAATAGACCATATCAGCACCCTTGTTACTAAAAAAATAAAAATCATTCCGACAGGGCTTGACAACAACACATTTACCATATCCAATATGCCCATAAAAAATGGTTCCGAAGTGATACAAAATGATAATCCAACCAAAGTTGTTGTCACAACGCTGAGCACCGTTACATGGCCTGCTCCAGAAGGAAGCACCACTTTGACAATAGCAGACACCCCATGGTTCGACGACTATGACAAAGAACTTCTTATTCTTTATTACACAATCGATCCTACCATTGTTCAACCCAACCACCAACCCATTGTGGCCGCCAATGCAACATGGTTTTTCTTTGACAAGACACTTCCACCAAAATCTCCCACCAAGTACACAGGTTTTGTGATCACCCAAGAGGCCACAGGAATTAGAAGTATCGTCAGTGGTGTGGCTACAGATGCCTACGGTACAAAAATTAAATTTGGACACGTGGCAGGGTTTTCTTCCACCGATCCTATCAAGATTTGGATCCCTATCACTCCTACTGGTAAAGTAGGCAACACGTTCACTATACCTCCACAAGAAGTACCAATAAGCAACGGTACTGAAGTAGTCCTATCAGACAACACCAAATACTTTAACGGTAGGGTGTCGTCGAATGAATTTTTGAATATCGACACACTCCCAATTGTAGGAAAACTAAACCCACTTACTATTGATGAGAAAGATTACACCCCAACTGAACTGCAATTCCATACGTTTACAGTCGGTAATTTAGATTTCATAAGCAAAGGCGATGTAGTATATCAGCCAAGCACAAAGGCAACCAGTATTATCGAATGGTTGAATTATGACGACTTATTGCAGATCAAAGACGCTACAGACTTCAACGCTACCGGAGAAATCAATGTTTACCCTAAATATAAAACTCAATCTTATTCCTCAACCACCTTAGAGATCGCAAACGGAATAGGATTCAATAACAATATTAAACTTCAGATTTGTAGTCTTATCATCATACCATCCAGTGTTTCGAGCGACCCAAACATATTCAACATACCCAATAAGGATATAAATGGGTATGCAATTTCAAAAATATATCCAGATACTCCTGTCTATCAACCGAGCACAAAATCTTACAGTACCGTTGTTGACCATGATATAAAGGAGTACACATCCACATTGAAGATCAAAAACGGGAAAGGATTCAATCCTCTTAAAGAACTTCAGATTGGTAATTATAAAACGATTCCAACGTCTCTGGATATAACAGAATATGAAGCAAAATTTATCATACCAAATGATCAAGAAATTTTGAACAATCCTGTTGTATTTCAAGAGACAACAAAAAAGGAAACCAGGTCAGTCATTACATACGAGATCATTCCGAGTGGACTGAACACGTTCACCATACCCGCTGCGGTAAGAACGTTTGAGAAAGGATCTTTAGTGTTTCAGAATCCCAATAAGCATAGCATCATTAGCACTCCCTTCTCCACCACCATCTTGCAATCCACCTTATTACAGGTCGAAAACGCCAATGGGTTCAATGATGATGACCTTTGGATTTCAGATTTCAAATTCACTCCAATTGGGATCAACACGTTCACCATACCCGCTGCGTCAAAAAAGTTCGAGAAGGGATTTATAGTGAAACAGGGTGATAATGAAAGCCCTCTCATCCAAAATGTGGAGATCGGTGCAATAAAACTTCATATCGCAGATGGGACAGGGTTCAATGCTACCGATACACTTCAAATTATGATTGAAATTAATCCACGTGATTTTAATGTTCAAACCAAAATATTCACAATACCCGAAACGACATTCAACATAGTAAAAGATATGGTAGTACTTCAACAAGGCACCACCGGCGAATCAAAAATTGTTATTCCTTCCATCGACCAAATACCAACTGGTTGGGGAATTGGTACGTTCGAGTACGATGATATGGCAGGAGGCATGTGGAAAAAAATAAAAGTCGGTTTTGTGGCTAAACGTATAACTTGGTCTTCGACGAGCGGAGGAGAATTAATCGTTGATTCATCTCTGCAAGATGATCAGCCTTCTCTTCAAATTGAACATTCATCAAGGTTTTCCATTGGAGAGGATATTGATATTTTCTACGAGTTCATTCCATCTAATTACGATCCTACATTCGGAACAATCACAATTCCTCCTGCGTTAACAAATATAAGCGGCGGTACTGTAATAAAGCAACCTCATTCAGGCAAAGAATTTACGGTGGGGAGTGGCAACTTGACACTTCAACCTGGCATCACTCAGTTGAAGATTAAAGACCAAACAAAATTTAATTCGAAAGATAAACTTCTTTTTTATCTTTTTTCCGTAAAGCCTACAGGTGTAGGCTCATCTGATGGCCAAACATACGAAGACGACTTGACATCAAGTGCATGGCGGGATTGGGAGTATTTTGTTCTGCCGTATGAAATTAACTTTGAAGATGGATGGATTGTAAAACAACCAGGATCGTCACAAAGTGGCCACATCGTAAAATCAGAGAAGTACTTCTCTTCGAATCATTCTCAGAGCACAGGGGTGTATATAAATAATATAAACAATGGTAATTGGTACAACAAGGGGACGCCCGAAGGTTCCGAACACCTGTTATCGTTTTGGCTTGAAGTGTCTCCAACAGCATATGCCGACAACACGTTCACCATACCACCCCTTCCATACGCACCAATCACATGGCTGTTCTTTCAGACCTCAACGTTAGAAATCGATGGCGTCAAACCAGCAAATCCAGAGTATGAACAGTATGACACAGCAAAGGCCGATGGACGCGCGGGAACCGTTGTTGTAGAATCGCAGGCGATAGGTTCCACCTCCTTGACAATCGCAAATTCCACAGGGTTTGACAGCGACGGAGAACTTACTATTGGTAATCTCAAAATCAAGCCAATTTCTGGATGGGACCGCACATTCACCATTCCAAAATTAACAACACCAATACCTAACGGTACTACAGTGTCCCAGTTGAGCTCAGGCGCGAGTAGCACTCTCGTTGCAACACTGACGAAGTATTCCACCTCATTTGTTTCCCGGCGGTATGACACCTTAGGGGACTTGGTCGAACAGTTCGACAGTAGCGAAATTGAAATTAGTTGCGGTCACGAAATAAAAATGCTGTGGAAAGAAAGGATAAAAACGTGGACGTTCAGTGCCACCATCGGGCACGAAACTCATGTAATGGGTGTGGCGGTGAAGCAATTTCACGAAGCAAGTGGAGTCTGGATGGAAGGTACATTATTAGAATGGAAGACGGAGGAGGGAGATGATTCGACGCCAGAGCGGCAAATCATCACAGTGAGATCTGGGTGGGATACGATATTTGTGTCGAATTCAGATCTAGTGATATACAACAACAAGAACGAAAAGAATACTACCATTCCACATGGATATTTTTCACCACCCTCTCACACGGAGGGAGGGAGGTTCAAAATTGAAAGATATACTAGTATTATTAGAAAAGATTGGGTTATCCAAAACTCCTCGAGAACTATAACAGCAAAGGTCACAGTAGAAAAACCACCACACGTGCAGAACGAAACAGGCAGATACGATATTAATCCCAATAATAATACGAATGTTTATGGGGAATGGCTATATGTTGACAGCACGTGGGGATTCCTGTCTACGGGTGATCAACTGAGAATTATTGAAAATATCAGCTTGGGACCATCAGCGTATGCTAATAACATGTTCACTATACCCGCATTATCGGAAACATCAGCTGCTGTATTGACATGGGACAATCAAGAAGTGTTCCAACCGGGTACAGGAAAAACTGGTAATATCCTAATAGAAGATGATGGAATACTTATAGGTGATACCTCATTACCGGTCATAAGCGGGACAGGTTTTGTTGCTAATGAAAAACTTCAACTCAAAATCACCACCATAAATATAAAAAATAAAGTTTCCAATACACTAACCATACCTGGAATACCAGAGACCATAATGACAAATGGTTATACGGTACCAGTCGTACAAGGAGTCAAAACAAGTCAACTCACCGGAGACAATTTACAGAAAGGTGCTACCTCTTTGACAATCCAAGAAGGACATGGATTCAATGATTACGACAAGATTGAAATTTTTCCGGGAGTTGTGATAAAGGGTGCCATAGAAATACAGGTAGAGGATGGTACAGGGTTCAATTCTTCAGGCAAACTTAAACTTTTTGAAGACATTTCCCCAACAAACTTTACAACAAACATCACCACCATCCCTTTCCTCCTAAAAAATATAACCACTAATGATTTGATTTTTCAGAAGACCAATACTGGTGATGTACGAACAATAACAGGGATTAATGCACAGCAAAATGATTCATCATTAACTTTAATTTGGAGTGAAACTGATGAAAAGTTTGATGATCTTGGAGAGATTCATATCCTTCGTGAAGTGGACAAAATTACGTCGGCTAAGTTGAACACGTTCACCATACCCGCAGCGACAAAAATAATACCAAGTGGTCAAAAAATTTCAAACGGCACAACAAGCACAACTCTCTCAACTGAAATAAATAAAGGTAATACCTTATTGACAATCGACGACTCCACAGGGTTCAGTGCTACCGACAAACTTTACATTTCAACATCCACCGTGGTTGGAGACAAAATATCCTTATATATTAATGATGGAACAGGATTCTCCAACACCGACGATCTTTACATTATCACATCACCTCTAGAAGATGGTGTGACTGTCGAAGACTCCACAGAATTCAATAATATCAACGAACTTCAGATTTGTCTCTCATACACCCCGACTGCCCTTGATACAGACACCAAAATGTTCACCGTGCCAGCCACAGAAGAACCCATAAACAATGGTGTTAATGTCTACCAACCAGTAACAAAATCCCAAAACATCATCGTCGCAACGCTGCCGGTAGGTTCTACATCTTTGACAATCGACGACTCCACAGGATTCTCTGCCAACGACGAACTTCAGATTTGTAATATCTCAGTCATTCCGACTGGTCTGGAGAAAATATTCTCTAAATTCGAGTTTACATTGAAAGAAAATATGTCCAAATCCATAAAAAATGGTGTTGTGGTCACCCAGGAGTATGGCGGTCAAACCTACAACACCACAACCGACACCATTTTCAAATGCACTCCTAAAACATGGAACAAAAACACAAAAGTGTTCGAAATGTTGGATGATATATCAAGTGATGTTAAGGTCGGTGATATTATTTTTCAACCAGGTGTGGGTGCTCAAAGCACCGTTGATGAAGTCGATATTCAAAACAAAAAATATTTAAAGGTTGCGGATACATCAGGATTTAAGAAATTTTACGATCTTCATATTAAAACTACGACTGGCACAACCAATAAATTGTGGCTCGAAGATGGTACAGGGATTGTTTTGGATGAACCGATGCAGGTTGGTGGTACCAGAGTCTATCAACCGAGTACGAGAAAAAGCAGCATCCTCATCAACGCTAACGGCGACGCTCTAGATGCGAACAGTTTGGAATTTTCCATTTCAAACGCGAGGGGTTTTAAGGTCGATCCAATCAATGCAGTAACCGGATTACTAGAAACCGGATGGAAAGTCTCAGATAATGTACTTCATATTGGTTTGGATAATGGTCGTGTAAGAGTTTATGAGTATGACGAAACAACTTATGGTTGGGAATTACGAGGGGGAGATATTGTAGAACAAACCAACGTAAGAGATATTGAAGGAAAATGGGACGGAGAGGGGAATGATGATTTCGGAACCTCAGTAAGTTTATCTCAAGATGGAAACTATGTGGCTATAGGAGCCCCCAATTCAAATAAGTTGGATTATGATGATAATATTATTATAAATGGTATTGTAAGAGTTTATGAATGGAAATCCTCTCTTATGATTTATGAACAATTAGGTTCTGATATTGAAGTGTCTGTAAAAAATACAACCACGGCTGTTCCTGGTGATAGGTTTGGTTCATCAGTGAGTTTACAAAATGTTGATGGAAACGATCAGGGGTACAATGACATTCTAACACTGGCTATCGGTGCACCTGACCAGGAGAGAAAGGGTGCTGTAAGCGTTTATAAGTATACAGATTCATCGTGGATTAAGAATACTGAGATTGTTGGTGAAACGAACGGTGAAAAGTTTGGAAGTTCTGTGAGTTTATCAAATGATGGTACAAGGATTGCTATCACAACACAGACGAATGTAAAAGTTTATGAATTGAACTCCGGCGGTTCTTGGGTAAAAATCACAACAAAGAATGATGTCAACATAGCGAGTTTATCAGGTGATGGTGACACATTGGCTGTAGGAAAATATTCAGAAACACTTCCGACCGATGTAAAAGTTTGTATGGAAACGTATGCCGAGCCAGAACCAGAGCCAGAGCCAGAACCAGAGCCAGAGCCAGAACCAGAGCCAGAGCCAGAACCAGAGCCAGAGCCAGAGCCAGAGCCAGAACCACCACCAGAGCCAGAACCAGAGCCAGAGCCAGAGCCAGAGCCAGAACCGGAGCCAATTTCTGATATAAAAATTATATTAACGGGAAAAAAAAGTTGGTTTACTACATGGGATGACAATAAATTGGAAATAATAAAGATACGTTCCGACCCTCCTTATCAAGAAATTACCCCGTCTCAACTTAACACGAACACGTTCACAATACCTGCCACGACAGCACCCATAAACAAGGATGATACTGTGATCCAGTTGAGCAGCAATAGGAGCACCATCGTCGCCGAAGATGGGGCGGTGGGTGCCACCTCCTTGACTGTCACAAACGCATCAGGGTTCAACGGTACTGACAAACTTCTGATTGTAAACAACGAAAACAACGAAAATGTTTTTGGATCAGAGAACCGTGCTGCTAACCATGAGAACTGGAACTCTGCGGGAACTTTTTACCAAACGTATGAACAACCCCTTGCTCTTACAAATGGAACTTACAAGGTGAAGGTTACACTAGAGAAGGATAGTGGGCATAACAATATTGGCTGGAGTATTTCGGATAAAACGGATACTAACGTTACCATATTGAACATAAATAAAGGAGATTATCCAGTAAGAGATTATGTTAACCCTGATGATGATTTAGTTGATTTTGCAGGTGAGAGGTCATACATATTTCTCTTACCATACATACCACCGCCAGAGCCAGAGCCAGAGCCAGAGCCAGAACCAGAGCCAGAACCAGAGCCAGAACCAGAGCCAGAACCAGAGCCAGAGCCAGAGCCAGAACCCGAAGCAATCTTTAGAGACACATTCTCGACCATTAAAGAACTTGCTAAAAGGTTTGGTAAGAAAATATGGTGGCCCCCAAATGCAGAAAATTCTGTAGAATGGGGGGCAGAAAATTTTGTCGATGAATGTGATAAAATGCACTTACAAAAAAGATTATTAAATATAACTACAGGCGATGAAAAGATAGATGCCGATGGAAATTATAATAAATATGATAATAATAGTGAATTAGTAAATTTTTATGATATTGTGAAAGATAAGATTGATGGTGTAGCAATGAAATGGACCGGGTGGACTGCGTGGGCAACAACCGACGGGGAGAATGGAACAGAGACTATACCAAATGTCAATACAGGATGTATTGTTTTTTTGGATACAGCAGTAAATACGTGGAAAATGAAAGCATATACTCCTTGGCAATGGAATAACAACGCATTGTGGAAATCAAGCAACTCAAATAGATTCTACAACCACGGACAGACATCATGGATTGAATGTGATCCAATTAACGAAACAAACGGTCAACCAACGATTACAATAAAAACATTAAACATTACTTGGCAACAAGGCAATATTTACACTGCGACAGAAAACAACGACTCCACGCCAGTTACAGACATAGGCAAATCAGCAACCGGGTATTATAGTAAAGAAGTTACTTCTGTAACAAATGCAATAGGTCCAGGACCACATATATTTATTAAAAAATCACAAATCAGCCAATTACAAAATTTACCAACAGAACCAGAGCCAGAGCCAGAGCCTGAGCCAGAGCCAGAGCCAGAGCCAGAGCCTGAGCCAGAGCCAGAGCCAGAGCCAGAGCCAGAACCAGAGCCAGAGCCTGAGCCTGAGCCTGAGCCAGAGCCAGAGCCTGAGCCAGAGCCAGAGCCAGAGCCAGAACCACCTGTAAATATAATCGGGTTAAAAGAATTAAATTTGGTATTAGAAAATTGGACAATACGGGGAGTTAATCAACTAACATACGTCTTAGAAAATTGGGGAAAGCCCGGTACATTGCCAGAACCAGAGCCAGAACCGGAGCTAGATCCAGAACCGGAGCCAGAGCCAGAACCGGAGCCAGAGCCAGAGCCAGAGCCAGAGCCAGAGCCAGAGCCAGAGCCAGAGCCAGAGCCAGAGCCAGAGCCGGAGCCAGAGCCGGAGCCGGAGCCGGAGCCGGAGCCTGAACCGTTTAATCAAGAAGTTACTTATGGTGATAAAAACTTAGTAACATCAAAACCTTTGGAAGATGAAACCATTATTTTAAGTACACAACCGTCGAGGTCTGGTCGGCTTGTGTGGGGGTGGCCTGTTATCTCACCGGGGCAAGGGGAGGGAACAAATGATGTTGGTGATACGGTGTTTACACGATCGGGCGGACCTATTTATGAAAATCCAACTACAGAGGTTAGTCCCTCATATGTTTGTATTTTTCGGGAGGATGAGAACTACGTTAAATATTCATTTTTTAATATTACTGATAACAAATATGTACACTGGAATCATGTCTACAAATATGATTGGACACTTGATATTAATGATGCGGTTAACTCCGTACACAAAGATGGACCAATGTTGTCTGATATGTTCGAAATACCCAAAGCACCGGGAAACCATACAACGCGTTATAAACTTGCTGCAATTGAAGCAATAATTAACTACCAAGCACCACCTCCAGAGCCAGAGCCAGAACCGGAGCCAGAGCCATCTCCAGAGCCAGAGCCAGAGCCAGAGCCAGAGCCGGAACCAGAACCGGAGCCAGAACCAGAACCAGAACCAGAACCAGAACCAGAGCCAGAAGGCCCACCTAAATTTAAGGTACGAATCTCTTTTCCCCCCCTTGCTTACAATGATGAGAGGCGTGATACCATACGATGGACAATTCATCCAAAAGCAAAGACGTGGACTGCCTCTGATAATTGGTCTACTAAGGCCTATGATGACTGGAATCTCCTTAAGGACACAGAAGGCTGGAAAGCAGAATACGGATCCGGCTCTGACGAAGCCACTATCGGGCAAAACGATGGTGGATGGGAACAAGTTGAAAGCCATAACCCTGGTCCTATAACAATAAAAAATTTACCCGATGGAGACTATAAGTTATATTCAGGCGATACAGATGGTGAAGGATGGGGTATTGGTGGTACCTTTAAGGGGATGAAATTTGAGTCGGCCTACGTAGGATCCGAAGACTGGACTGTCATCGAAGAAGAATACAATGGTGATGGAGGAGGAAATTATAATAACCCCCAGCCAATAGAGTGGGGCAAATGGTACACATTGGAATTCTCTCTGCCACCACGAGAACCAGAACCAGAACCAGAACCAGAACCAGAACCAGAGCCAGAGCCAGAACCAGAACCAGAACCAGAACCAGAGCCAGAGCCAGAGCCAGAGCCAGAACCAGAACCAGAACCTGAACCAGAACCAGAACCAGAACCAGAGCCAGAGCCAGAACCAGAACCAGAACCAGAACCAGAACCAGAACCAGAGCCTGAAATTCCTTCTGTAATATTAGATGAAGGAATTTACCCGATCAAACTATATTCGAATCAAATACATATAGTTAAAAGCGAATGGAATTTTTATCAAAATAATAGTACTATAGCAAAAGAATTGAATGATCATAGTAATTATTATTTGAAACTTTGGAATATGAGTGACAAAACCCACAATAATGCACAATCAGTTGATATTTATTTATCTGGTTCAACACCAGATCATACTAGTGTATTGATTATATATAAAAATATAGGTAATATAAGTTTCGCAACAGGACAAGCAAATCGTTATCTCGAAGTTTGGGGTCCACCACTATCACCAGAACCAGAACCAGAACCAGAGCCAGAACCAGAGCCAGAACCAGAGCCAGAACCAGAATCAGATAAAGAATTATCTAAATTTAAGGTAAAAATCTCTTTTCCAGGACTTGATCCTGTAAATTTGGAACACTACCCAGAGGAGTTTCGATGGATGATCCATCCAGACAGCAAATTTGGTAGTAGAACCATTGAGAACGATGAGTATTGGTCCAAGAATGCAATAAAAGACGTAATCGACCAAAAAAGCGTTGGTTGGGAGTACTACGAACTCAAAGCAGATAATACGGAAGTGGGCTTGGGAACCAGTCTCTTAGACGTAGCAGGGTGGAGACCTTCTCCGGATACCTGGGAAGAAGCCATTGGTCCTGTAATAATAAAAAATTTACCCGGTGGAAATTATATCCTATATTCAGGTGACAAATATCTCGATTACGACTACGACCCTCCCACCACCTCGTGGGATCTCGATGGAAAATTTTGGAAGGGGATGAAACTTGAGTGGGCCGAAGTAGGATCTGATATCTGGAATATCGTCATAGACACTGACGGCAACCCTATCGAAGAATACGATGGTAACAACATAAACAATGGAATGTACTGGGAAAAGGAAAATTGGGCCGAAAGATCTTTCTCTCTAACCCCCCCAGAACCAGAGCCAGAACCGCCACCAGAACCAGAACCAGAACCAGAACCAGAACCAGAACCCGTAATTTCAACGGTTTCTTACACTCTAACGTTGATGGATAGTTTTGAAGATGGATGGAATGGAAACAAAATAAACTTTTACTCTGAATCCAATCCCACGCAGAGTGTAATAGAAAAAACCCTCTCAATCGGTGGGACAGTAACATACGACATAACCTTAACGCCTGGGAAAAAATATAAAATTATTGTCGGAGGAGGTGATTATGTCGGAGAAACCAGTTGGGAAATAAAAAAGGGTGAAGTTGTTGTCAAAGCATCGACTGGTGGTGAGGAGGTAGAATGGACACCATCATGAGGTGCGGGGAATACTGGTAACCAATAATAAAAATTAGGATAAACCTAGTAAAATATAATTTATACAATGATTAAAATTATATTTACAATATTTCATTGAATAGACATGCCGTGTCTTCTTTCAAATTTTGTAGTCGAGTATTATAGCAGTTTCTACATAGAGAACAGTAATTTGTTGTACCAACTAAGAGTTGTTCGGTTTCATCACTCAACCGGCATGTAAATAATCCATCGGACTTTTTACAATCATTGCATAAGGCCTTGATTTTAACAATATCATCACATAGAGGTATGATGTCTAATAAGGAGCCAAATTTTTTTCGCTTGTAATCACCGTCCAATCCACAGACATAGACCTTTTTATTTTTTATGTTTACTAACCAATCTACCCATTCATAAAGATCTTCGAAAAACTGCCCCTCATTAATAAAATATACATCGTAATCTGTATTTCCAAATAATAAAGAATTTTTATTAAATATTTGTCCTAGTTTATTAACACTATAATCATTTAAAATTTCCGATTGATTATGTGTTTTTGTTTTTCCAGTACCAGAATCATACCGGTCGTCATACAAGTGATTAATAAAACAGCATCGTATACCACAAGCATCATGCCTATTGTATTCTTTAATAAGTTCGGTTGTTTTACCAGCAAACATTGACCCTAATATTATTTTAAGATAGCCCATTATATTTAATAATAATTTATAACTCTAAATTATTATTCAATTTATTGATAGTAGTTTATTTTCTGCGTCTAGTTCTTCTTCTCTTTGTTCTTCTTCTCTTTGTTCTTCTTCTCTTTGTTCTTCTTCCACCTTTTCCTGGATGTTTACTTGGGTATGATGGGGGAGTTCTATTTTTATTCAATAAAGTTTCAGGATCATATGTTTCTTTTGTGGATGCATATCTTTTGGGATATTTGGAAGCATTATATTTTATTGCATCTTTTGCATATTTTGAATATTCTCCTCCTCTCTTAGATTTCCTTTTTCCTCTTTTTCTTCTTCTTTTTCTCCTGCTTTTTCTCTTTTTTCTTCTTTTACCCCCAGATTGTGACATCTGACCCTGTATTTTCACTGGTTCATTATGCAACTGGTTCCAGTCGTGGTCTGGATTGAGGTACATGGTGAGTGGGTTGTGGAGGTGGTCTTGGCCAGCTAAATGTTGTGGCATTTCGTCGTTGTATCGAGATGGTTTATTTGCATCTAAAAAACTACCGGGATGGACAAATACATAGTTTTGATTTTCGTCCGACGTCGGCTGCGGAGCATTCAGCACAAACCCACCACCACCACCATTAAACGCATTGCTATTGCTCCAGTTACCAGGATGTACTATATATTCAGACGGTAATCCTGTATTGTTATCGATTTGCCCATTAGCTATGGGATCGAACAAAGTGTAGCAAGTCATACTGTTGGGGTGTGATGGGTAGCCGTATGGTGCCACATGAGAAGTTTCTTTGTTCTCATTCCTCCACTGTCTGCTCCGTTGCTCAAGACGTTCTATGGTCAGATCATGACCTGGAACTTCGTCAGTTATATGGTTCAATATTGGTGATAATATATCGATACAAAAATCCAATATGTTCCCGTCAAAGGGGGTGTTATAGTTAACAAAGGGGACAAAGAAGTTGGGTCCTAAAGAGTTTGTCATACTTTCAGCAGTGACGGTGTTGTATTGGTTGTTAGGGTCGATTTGATTTTTCATATGTTGAAAAAGTTCTGTCCACTTATCCTTGTGTGTGTGAATACGAAAGTATTTAATCTCATCCCAACGTACACTCCCAGTATAATAACTTTTGTACTCTTCAAACTGTTTCCAATATTCGTCAGATCCAAAATGCATTTATAATATATATATATATATTATTTGGCTAAACAATATATTTCATAAACAATATATTTCCTAAACAATATATTTCCTAAACAATATATTTCATAAACAATATATTTCCTAAACAATATATTTCATAAACAATATATTTCCTAATCTATTTTTTATCCATTAAACAATATATTCTAAATCTTTTGTTTAATATTTTCTACACTTAGTTTTCCTACGCTTAGTTTTTCTACGCTTAGTTTTTCTACGCTTAGTTTTTCTACGCTTAGTTTTTCTACGCTTAGTTTTTCTACGCTTAGTTTTTCTACGCTTAGTTTTTCTACGCTTAGTTTTTCTACGTGTTTGTAAACCTCCACGAATAATAAACTTTTCTCTATCTTCAAAAAATTTAGCGTGGTCGTATACTTGAGAATCTTTATTTATTATTCCTCTATTAAGTTCATGTGGATCTACATATATATGATGTTTTGTTCGGGGACCCAACTTAAGTTCAAGTTTCATCCCTTCCCTTACATCTTGCATTAGATCAAGACAATCTTGATAGGTCATCTCTCCAATAGCGCTCCCTTCTACAAATTTTCTTGTATTTCCTGTTCTTGCATATTCTCTCATACGACTACCAGAAAATTCTACTGCATCTCGGGGTTGTTTATCAACTAAATCTTCATCGCTCAATGCTCGTTCCAATTTTCGCAAAATTGGAGCATTAAATTTTTTTTTATTTTCACGTTTAATCTTATATGAAATTATACCTATATGTTGATCTAACTTACCTTGTCCAGCATCTTCTCTATCCTCACCAGCTTGAATAATTTCAATATCAGGATTATATTTTTTGAATGCATCTATTCTATCACTCCCTACTACTAATTTTACTTCCGAATAATTTAATTTTTTTAAATAAGATACTAAATCCAAAGACATAGTACCATGTCTATATGAAGATACCAATGTCCCCCGTATATCTTTTTTTGTTATCTGGTCACGGGCAAACTTTTCTCCTAATAAAAAATCAAATATATCTGGAGAGAAACCTTGATTTGATGGAAACATTTTTTGAAGATAATAAAGTCTTTTCGAAGGATCCAAAGGATTTTTTATTTCAAACTCTCGAACTGCATTATCAAAATCTGGAGTAGATAAATTCTTTAACCAATCATCTTCTCGGGATGGTTCTTTTGAATAAATATAAACATACGCATGCCCATCATTTTCCTGTGCTAATTGTAAGATTTTATTAATTAATACAGCATGTCCTTTATGAGGGGGTTGCCATCTCCCTATAGTTAAATAGGCGGTTTTCCCCTTACTATTTGTTTTTCTGGATCTTGATTGCTGTTTTTGAGATGGTTCCATCCTAATATATATTAATGATATAAAACTATTTTAAAATTAGATAAAATTATATTATAATGAATATACCTTGGATAGAAAAATATAGACCAACTAGTTTTGATAATATTGTATTGGATCCCATAAATAGACAAATTTTCGAAAATATTATTTCACAAAATAATATACCAAATTTAATTTTTTATGGACCACCGGGTACAGGAAAAACTACAACAATCATTAATTTAATAAATAAGTATCAAAATAAATATAATCAAAAAAATAGAGGATTAATTATACATCTAAATGCCAGTGATGAAAGAGGGATTGATGTTGTTAGAAATCAAATTAACACATTCGTAAATACTAAAACCCTTTTTACTACGGGAATAAAATTTATAATTTTAGATGAAGTAGATTATATGACTAAAAACGCACAACAAGCTTTAAAATATTTAATACAACAATATAATGATAAAATCAGGTTTTGTTTAATTTGCAACTACATAAGTCGTCTTGATTATTCGTTGCAAAATGAATTTATTCGATTACGTTTTTCTCAACTTCCAAAAAAAGAAATTTATGTATTTTTAAAAAATATCGTAAAAGAAGAGAAACTAAGTATTAGTCAAAAACAATTAGAATTTATTCAAAATAAATTTAGTTCTGACATAAGAAGTATGATTAATTTTTTACAATCAAACTATCAAAATATAGATAAAAACTTGAAAATATTATCTACTACATTTTTTGAAAATATTCATAAAAAATTATCAAAAAAAAAAAATATTTTAAAATATTTAAATCAGATATGTGAAAAACAAAATATAAGAAAAAAAGAAATAATTATTAGTTATATTTGTTTTCTACTTAAAAATAAAATTAATATTCTGTCACATCATAATATTATAGCATTTAAATTTATTATACATAATCAAAACTCAAATGAAGATTATTTATTTGATTATTTAGGTGGGGAGCTAGATAATGTATATAATGTATTATAGTATGATTGCATTCTATATTCTAGTTTATTACAAAAACGATTGGGTGATGTTTTTTTAGGATTAAATCTGCTTCTCTTCAAGCAATATTCTTGCATAACAGATGAAATTTCTGTTGGTTTTTTTATTGTCTTATTAGACGATTTAAATCTGTTGAGTTGCTTTTTACTGTATGAAAGCATTTATAAATATATATATATATAATAAAATAATACAATTATAAATTAAAAACGGAAAAATAATCCAATTATAAAATTGAAAAGTAACTTAAAGAATGTTTAAGTTACTTTTAAAAGTATATATGTCAATAGATAACGAATGGTTACAATTTAAAGATAATCAAAATTCTAATATAAAAAGTCAGGTAGAATTATCCCCGTCTAAAGAAAAAAATTCTCCAAGAAAAGCACCAGAATGTAGTGACATTTACATTTCGACACAAACCAAAATTGCATATTTAAATCAAAAAATAGACTTATATAAGGTGTTTTGGCTTCTCCCAGTTATTGATTATTTTTCTCCTAAAAACGGCATTATAAAAAAAAGTATTAAAACAAACACCAATAGCCAAGAAGAAACCGATATACTTGATAAAATTATATTGAAACAAAAAAATGTTTTTGTTACTAAGTTATCATATATAAAAAATAGTAAAAAATTTAAAGATGTTAAAAAAATAGATATTGGTTTGTGTGAAAAAGATATTGTTAGTTATAGAAAAAAGAAAAAGGGGGCATTTTATAATTGCTTTGCGCTTATTCTTAGAATATTTTATAAGGAACGATTTAGAGAAGTACATGTAAAAATATTTAATACTGGTAAATTAGAAATTCCGGGTATTCAATATGACGAACTTCTTACTGTAACACTTGATAATCTTATTACTATTATTCAACCATTTATTGATACAAAAGTGAGTTATAATGCTGATGACGTTGATACCGTTCTCATTAATTCTAATTTTACATGCAGATATTATTTAGATCGATTTAAATTATTTCAAAAACTAAAATATGACTACAATATTCAGGCTTCTTATGATCCATGCTCTTATCCAGGTATACAATGTTTATTTTATTATAATTTAAAAAATAAAGAACACGATGGTATACACATAAAAGGAGATGAGGACGATGGAGATGATGACGAAGGAGATGAGGACGATGGAGATGAAGATAAAAAATCAGGATGGAGAAAAATATCATTTATGATTTTTAGAACAGGCAGTGTACTTATTGTTGGGAATTGTAATAAATATATATTAAATGTTACTTATGAGTTTATTAAAAAAATTCTCAAAAAAGAATTTTATGATATATTTGTTAGTATTAATACTACCCATAAAAAAAAACCTAGTAAAAAACTTAGAAAAAAAATCATAAAACTAGATATTACTGATCCAGATATTACTGATCCAGATATTACTGATCCAGATATTACTGATCCATCCTTAAATATTGAGTAGCCAATTTATAAACTTTAAGGGTGTATAAGAGTTTAAAATATTATCAAAGTCTTTATCTATAAATTTTTTATCTATTTTTTCTATAGTTATATTATTTTTTGACGATAATGCTTTTTTTGTAAAAATGTTACAGATATTTAAATATTTACATTCGTCGTTCATTTTTTTCGTTTTAATAGATTTAAAAAAATAAATGATTTTTTTACACACAATTATTTTATCATTTATTGATTTTTTTGATTTTATAATTTTATCTTTTACCTTCGATGACATTGCAATAATATACATAATATAACTCATTTTTAAATCGCCCTTTATATTTTCATTATCGTATACATATACTATAATTTCATTCATTATTTCAGAAAAACAATATAAATAATCTAATTTTTCTTTATTATTTTTTTGTAATGTAAACTGTGTTCTTTTTTCGCTATTAATATCAAAAATAGTCTTTTTATAAATAAAAAGAGCGGCATCCTTTGAATTTAATTGCAAATAAGAATGATTTTCACTTCCTATCTGGCTAATAAATTCAATATAATATAAATATGATTTTTTACAATGATAAACAACTAAATCTAAATTATTTGTATACAATAATAGCACATTGAATATATGTTTTAAACAGGTCAATCCTCTTTTAATTATGAAAATATAATATGTATAATCTGATATTACGATATTTTCACCTGCATGATAGAGATATTCTTTTACGATATTAAAATATTGTAACAATATTTCAGATGGTTCATTTACCAAATTTATTTTATAATTATTTTCAGATAATAAATTATTTTCATCCATATATTTTATCTAATTATTATTTATTTGCAGAGATAACTAAATTATATATAAAAAAATTAATATATGTATTATTCAAATAAGTATTTAAAGATTTAAACAAAAATTTACGTATATTAATGTCTGAAGCGACTCAAGAAAAATCATCAACAAATTATAGATTGCCAAGTGGAACTACTTTGCAACATTGTGCTAAATTAGGGATTGTAGAAGATAAACCAATAATGTTTGATTACTGGACAGCAAGTTGTGACAAGGATGTTTTAATCGGTGTTCGTGAAGGCGGTGAAAAATTATTGGTAAAATCAGAAGAAGAGTATACTAGCCCAGTTTCAAAGATTTATAAAGTAGAAACTGAATATATTGTTATTACCGAGAACTCTATTTATATTGTATCTGCAGATATTGCCACGAAGCGTATTTCTAGTTAAAATTCTGAGCACATCCTAAATAAATAAAATATTTCATATGTTATCCCCCTAAATGGTAATTTGTTTCAAAAATTTATGTATCAAAACTTCACCCAATACATTTGTTTTTTCTATGTATTTAATTTGAGTTATATCAAATACTATATTTTTACATGAACTATATTTAGAATGTTGTTTTACCAAACAACATGCACGTTTCAAAATATTTCTAGGGATTTTTTCATCCTTTTCATTTACAATAATACAATGCCCGCTAGGATATTCTGAAATATGGACCCAATAATCATTTCCATATCCTTCGGTTATTAATTCATTGTTTTCCTTTTTATTTTTACCTAACCGCAACTCATAATTTTTAAATTGTTCTATAATCATAATTTATAAATTGTTCTATAATCGTAATTTATAAATAAATTTATAAATTATGTTCAAAATTACTCAATTTTATTCAAGTTTATTCTTCGGGTCTTATAATAAATCAGTCAATCCTTTTATTTGTTTGTCTGTTAATTTATCAGGAAAACTAATATGAAACTTAATAATTAGATTGCCTTTTATTCCTTTTCTCTCCATACCCATTCCTCTGATTTCCTTTTGGTAATTAGGCTTTATAATATTTTTATCTTCATTATTAATTGCAAATGTTTTATCATTTAAATATTTAAAATCAAATTTAAATCCAGTCAATGCTTCTTTTAATGAAATTGTTTTATTATATACTAAATTCAATCCTGATCTTATAAATACTGTATCATTTTCAACTGTAATAAAAATTTTAATATCCCCCTTATTTGTATCATTTATTACATTACCCTTATTAGATATTTGTAGTATTTCTCCACTGTCGATACCCTTTGGGACTTCTACATATATCTTTTCTTTCTCGAAAACCTTGAGATTATTTGTCATAATCCATCTTTCTATTTCAATAGGATAATTTATCCCATCAAATGATTCTTTGAGAGTTATATTTATTTTTTTGTTTATAACTGGTGGCTTTTGCCTTTCTGTAAATACAGGGCGACCATTCCTAAAAATACGAACATTTGGCATCCCCCCTTGCATTCCATCTGCCATTCCTGTATGCATTCCTCCTCCATGCATCCCCTGAAAACCACCACTAAATATACTTGAAAATAAATCATTCATTCCTGGGGGCATTCCACCTCCTCTCATGAAAGGGTTTCCTTCAGAATTTCCTGTCATATCATAATTCCTCTTCTTTTGTGGATCTCCTAATACATCGTAAGCCTCATTTATTTTTTTAAATAATTCAGCATTTCCATTTAGTCTATCTGGATGGTGTTTTAAAGACATCTTTCTATAACTTTTTTTTATATCGTCTGCGCTTGTTGATCTATTTATATTCAGGATACTATAATAATCCATTTATATTAACATATATATCTAAAAACTTAAACCGTTTTTAAACGTAAATATTATAAATAAATTTTTAAACTTAAATATGTCTCCCAATTATTATATACCATGAATATACCCTATCTAAAAAAGTACCAACCCAAATTCTATAAGGATTTCATTATAGACAATGAATATATAGAACTTTTAAATACAATGAAAAATATCGATAATCTTACTATACTACTAGTAGGGGATCCAGGTTGTGGTAAAACATCTCTTATTTATGCAAGTATACGCGAATATTATAACCTAGAAAAAATACCATCGCAAAATATTATGCTTATAAATAATCTAAAAGAACAAGGTATTCATTATTATAGAACGGAGGTCAAAACCTTTTGTCAAACGCCCTCTTGTATTACTGGTAAAAAAAAATTTATAATTATAGACGATATTGACAATATAAATGAACAAAGTCAACAAGTGTTTCGTAATTGTATAGACAAATATAATCACAATGTACACTTTTTATGTTCATGTACTAATACACAAAAAGTTATCGATAGTATACAATCGAGATGCACTATTATTAAAATAAAACCAATTCAAAAATCCATATTAAAAACCATTTTCAAACACATTAAAAAAAACGAAGAATTGGTTATAAATAAAAAAGCAGAAGAATTCGTATTACTTATTTGCAATAATTCTATTAGGCTTTTAATTAACTATTTGGAAAAATTTAAACTTTTAAATGAACCTATCAATCTAAAAAAAGCAACAACCATTTGTACAAATATAAGTTTTTATGAATTTGAAAACTATACAAATTCATGGTACAAAAATAAAGACATTGTTAGTGCATCAAAAACTATTTTAAATATACAGAAAAAAGGTTATTCTGTAATAGATATATTTGATTCATATTTTAATTTTATAAAATTAAATGAATATATACCCGAAGAGCCTAAATTTAAAATTATCAAAATTATATTGAAATATATATCATTATTTTATACGTTACATGAAAATGAAATCGAACTCATTTTTTTTACACATGAATTAATTCAAATTTTATAAGTGTTTATTAATAAGTTATTATATAATTATTATTATAAATATATAATATACATGAGCCAGTTATTTCAAAAAATATATACAGATGATCATTTTTATGAATTTTTAAATAAATATTGTAATCTCGAAAACAATAAATTTATTTTCAATAAGGCATCGTTAAAGAGGGCAAAATTAGATGACGCGGTTGATCCATTTTTAAAAGAGCTCAAAAAATTTTATTTTCCGTCCAAACAATTTTATTTAGAAAGAGATCCTGTATATAAAAATATAGCTACCATTGTTCGCCAAATTTGCAAATATTTACACATTCCCTATACATCACGTATTAAATATTCTAAATCAAAATATGAAATCGTATACATTATTTTCCCAAAGCAATAAGCAGATATTTAGAAATATCTGCATATTGCTTCAAGTAATTGTTTCTTATTGGATCGCAAAAACCACCCCCGCTTTAGCATTTCAAGCCCCGATCAAAAAATTAAGAGCATAAACAACCATTTACAAGTGTTTCTTACAATCATCTACTAAAATAACGTCATTAGACCTAGTGATTTTCCGCAAATCGAAGTGAACAATTATTTTTTTCTAATATTTATGTATAATATGAACTATGGATTTCAACCAGGTAATCAACATTCGGAAGAGGGTGGGGGAGGTGGAGCAAGCATGTTTGGAAATGATGAACCAATCAAAGTTCCAACTCACGAGATGCGAATGGAAGCAGAAAGAGACAGGAGACGTAGGTGGAGAGAGCGCGCATTGCACGATCCTTTCTCAGATGTCTACAAAAGAAACAATCGCATAGGACCATATGCAGTGGAGTACAAAGATGATCCATGGGCTGCAGCCGAGGGGGGAGATGCAGAGGCGGTGAACGGGGTGGAGGAGGTGGCGGACGGGGCGGCGGACGGGGCGGACGAGGCGGCGAAGGTGGCGGCGTCTATCTCATGGTTGCGTGGTGCAACTGGTTTGGACAGAAGAAGAGTTGGTGGCAGCGGAGGCGGCTTCATCGGTGGTGGAGGAAAAAGAAAAACCAAAAGAAAACGTAAAAAGGGAAGAAAAACCAAAAGAAAACGTAAAAAAAGAAGAAAACTCAAACGAAAAAGAAAAAAAACTCGCATGAAGAGCAGAAATAAAAAAAGAAAATCTCATAAAAAAAGAAAAACTCGTAGAAAGCACACCATGACTGGTGGATTGAACAAATGTAATGCACCACATATCGAGAACGGCGATGAGTTTTGTAGATATCACGCAGGGAGGAGCACTGAAAATAACGAATTCATCATCTGCGACACGAATACCGGAAAATGTGTTAAACCGCCACCCCCCAGGGACTTGGCTTATATTTACGAATTGGATGAAATATAAAATATGCGGGAGTGGGAATGAAATCTAAAAAATGAGTAGAACTAAACACTTCCGAGTTTAAATTATATTACCACTGCCGATGAATGCAAGATTAATAGTATACCACTAGCAGCTCAAAAAGAACAAGAAAACGATCAACCATTATTTGTCAAATTTGCAAATATTTACACATTCCCTATACATCACGTATTAAATATTCTAAATCAAAATATGAAATCGTATACATTATTTTCCCAAAGCAATAAGCAGATATTTAGAAATATCTGCATTTGCTTCAAGTAATTGTTTCTTATTGGATCGCAAAAACCACCCATACTTGCAACGCTTTAGCATTTCAAGCCCTGGTAAACATATGCAATATAATGAGCATAAACAAACATTTACAGGGGTTTCTTGCAACCAATCATCTACTAAAATAACTTCATCATCTTTATTTTTTACACCTAGAGATTTTCCGCAAATTAAATTACATTTATTCTTCTTTATTAAACCATATAAAAATTTATTCACTGTACCTTCTATCTGCGAAGAATTTGTATTGTCGGTTGAAATAATCATTTCCAGATGTTGTAAATATTCTTTCATTGATGTACTTTCTTTTTTACAACCCATAAAATTATGCGATGGGAAAAATCTACTATATGCGCTCGTAATATTTCTGTTGACAAATTCACCTACAAACATATCGCTAGAGTGCATCTTTGAATTATATAAACCGATTAAATCTTTTAATACAACTGTCGTATTTGGAATAACCATCCCACCATACTCGTGTAATAAATTTGCAAGTGCTAAATTTCTTACATTTTTTTTTATTGGATCAGACAATTCATTGATGTTAATTGTCCAATTTTTTAAAAGTTTGCCAAAACTATCATCGTCAATTATACAGACATTAAAACTCTTACCACAGTATTTGATAATAGATTCTATACACAAATAAATGTATGGTTGGTTAATATTCTTCGTATTTCTAGAATAATAACTTTGCCAACTTCTTGCATTAATATTGTAAGTATTATGGATCCATAATATTGGTTTTTTAACAAAGCCATCGCTTTCATTTAATAAATATTTTCTTACTAAACTATATTTGTCTAGTTCTTCGTCACCCCAATATTTTTTTTTATATCTATCGAAAAGAATACCTAATGTTGTCAATATTATAAAAATTACCCCTGTTCTGATAATGTTCATCTATATATATATAATTAAATAAATTATTATAAATTTGTTTAATTATTTGGACTATATTGGAACTTATGTGAAATATATATTTGATTTAAAAAAACTAAATATACGTTTTAAAATAGTTTTTGTAAACTTTTTCTAAAAAAGTTTGTTTTCAATCTGCATTAAATTTGACCACCATTTTTTATTGGATTTATTCACTTCTTCGTCGCGTTTCAATATATTAAATACCCGACTTGTCGTCTGTTTTTCATTCATATATTTTCTCTCCGTCATTAATTTTTTGGACTGATCCAGTGATATCATCGAAGGGTTGTTCGTTTCCCTATATCGTTTATAATCCTCTACATCTGCAAATTTCTTTTTATTCTCAAAATCTTTATGCGTTACAGGTACAACAGTAATAGTATGTGCTTGTTTCAAATCTTGGAATTGCAAAGTGCTAAACATTGTACAATCATAATTATCTATCTTTTCACGACTTAAATTGTATCCCCCAGTTGATCCTTCTTCATGTATATCCTTATGTACTACTAATGCTTTGACACTTTCCTTTTTATTTTCAAAAAAAGAATTCATATCTCTCTTATTATGAATTTTTTCTTTTTCCATATTTTCATCTGATTTAAACCATGAACCATATCCTTGATCATTTTCCTCGTCATGTACTTTTACTTTATCAAACATATCATTAAACCAATCATTAAACTCTTTAGACGATTTACCATTAAGTTTTTTATATAACAATGTCTCTCTTTGTTTTTCATTTAAATTTTCTTCTAAATTTTCATACTCATATTCTTTATGTGTATCTAAATCCTGCCTTTTTATTCTAAAATTATATATTGTCTCACACATTTTATATGCTTTCAAAAAAAATAAAAAAACTGTTTTATCTAAACCACTTTTGTCAGGATGTGTTTTTAATGCGATTTTTTTAGCATTTTTTAAATCATTTTCATCAAAATTATAATTCAAATTAAACAATGACAATAAGTCTTCTAAAGAATAATTATTAATATTTAAATCAAATCCATCCATATTTATATATTTTAAGTTTTTATTTAAGTTTTTATTTCATTTTTTATTTACCAATTTAATCTAAATTATATATAAGTATGTCATATCAACCTATAAGTAAATTAATTTCGCAAACACCAACAACCAAAGAACTTCAAATATCAACTGATAATTGGCCAGAGGAGAGAAAAAAACTTACAGAAATTGTAAAAGATCCTCAAAATCCCAATTTTAATTGGTGGTTTTACTGTGGTGTTTCAAACAAACAAGGATTATTAGATCTGGTAAATGATTATAAAGAAATATCGGGGTCATTATTACATTTTAAAGATAAGGAAGAACCATACATTAAAGAATGGTTTAAAGATAAAATAAAAAACCGAATTCATAGGCATTTTATGGTACAATCTATATCTTCAATTAATAAAGATGCACCAAGAATGTTTCATCGTTTTTCTGATATTTTTGGAAATGAAGCTGTACTTAAACGAATTTTATATACAATATTTTCACAAAGATATGTTTTAGTTGAAAGTTATAGTCAAACAGATATGTATACTTTATTATGCATAACCCAAATGTTAGAGTTTATTACAGAACATCAAATTGATATATATAACACAAAATTAAACATATCAATCCTAAAGGAAGTATTGGCGTACTCAATATTAACTAAATTACTGGATTTGAAAATATCAAGCCTATATGTTTATGCCCCAACAATTAGAATTAATGAAATTAGTATAGATTTATTAAAAGATAAAAATAAATCTTTTTTATTGGAGAATTTTTTCCAATTTTTAACTAGCACCCTATTTTTAAAATTTTTAGACGATAAAGAAGTTAAAACTGAAATTTTATCACATCCTAAAAAAAAAGAGATTTTTTCTGCATTATCTGAAGGGTGGAGAACAATTTTATGGTCTCCTCATCCATTTATGGATGAGGATTTAAATAATAAGGGAAAAAAAATTCTTAAAATAATAGGACAAACCATAATAGATAACGATTTAATCACATATATGATTTATATTATTGCTTTTTGGTGCAAATATTTAAAAAAAAAACATTTAACAAATTTAGATATGATCGATGAAGACAAACATCCATTCTTACAAGGTAACTTTTATATCATATATAGAAACCAACTAAGTAGTGAAATTTTCAACAACGACATTCCTCATAGAAAAGTAGCCGAAATTAGAGAATGGTTGCTTAAAAGTTTAATAAATTTGGACGGAAGTAGATATAAACGACTTGATTCCATAATTGCTATTGCTAAAAATAAGCAAACAACAAAAAAATATAAAAATAAAAATCCCATCTTATTTCGTTATCCCAGTAATTTATTGCATAAGGGCAGTAAAGGTGGTAGAAGAGTAAAAAAAACCATAAAACGTCAACGTCGTAATGGTAGAAAAACCCTTAAAAGATAACTCACTACATTAATTTAATATATATAAAGACGAAACGACATTTATATATAATATGCATTGGGTATATATTTTACAGTGTGGAGAGAAAAACAATAAAATATATATTGGAGAAACAAAAAGATTATATACCCGATTTAAAGAACATTGTAAAAAAAACACCGGATCAGTAACAACACATTTTTTTTATCCTAATCAAATTATTGGCTTATATAAATTAGAAAATGCAACAAAAACTTCAGCATTAGACCTGGAAAATACCATCACCGAAATGTATATGCAATATATGGGATCTAAATGGGAAAATGTATTTGGAGGTAAATATCATGTAGGATTTAGACCATACGAACATCCAAGTACAAACAAAGAATTTTCAAGACCCTTTTGCAATTGTGGTGTCCCAGCCGATACAAAAGAATTTAATGATAAAAAATACTGGAGATGTGCAAAGAAAAATATTTGGAATGGATTACAACAATATGTAACAAATGAACTGAAATTTGTATCTCAACATACATGTGAACCTTGTAGATTTTATAAAGAATTATATTAATTTTTTAAACCCAGTTATTAATTGTTTATTTGCATAAATAGATTCACCATTTAATGTTTTTTTTACTTTGTTGCAAAAATCATGATAATCATTATTATAATTATTCCCAGCTATTTTATTTAGCTGGTCATTTGGATTTGGATTATAAAATAAATGAAGAAAACCAAATATAACTGTAGAAAGTTCTAATACAGGTGTCCATTCAAATTTAAGAATATTTAAACATATATTTCCTTGAAAATCAATATTTGGATGATATATTTTTTCTAATAATTTACATTTTGGAGGATCAAATGGATAGGTGGTTGGTATAATAATATTAAAATTGTATACTGCATTCTTCCAAATACCTGTCATAGGCGTTATCTCTACATTTATATAATGTAGATTATTAATATCTGGGAAAGTAATTTTAATATTGTCATCAAAACAAAGATTACTAATATCTGAACAGATCCTCATATGAGATGCGGACACTCTTTTTGAAATAATCTTATCAGTATTATGCAACAGATCTGATTTTTTCTTTTTTATCTTTTTTTTTAGATTTAGCATTATATATATAAAAATTCTATTTATAATAATTTATATTCAACTTTCATGTAATAACTTTTGATAACACGAGTTAAAAAATGCTATCAATCCATTATCATCACTACCAACACAAATATCTTCTGTTTGACCATTTATAATACACATCATTGTTGGATATGCTTTTACTTTCAAATATCGAGCAACATCCCCACTTATATCCACATCAAACATTAAAAACTCAAAATCTAAATTATTGTTTTTAAAAACTTTTAAATAATCAAATAATATTGGTTTTGTTCTTTTACACGGACCACACCACGACGCAGTAAAATATAATAAATATTTTTTACTGGGATTTATGAAATTTTTGTATTCTGTTCTGGTTTTAATATCTGAAGTCACATTGATTTTTTCTATATATTGTCCCAAAGACATTATACTACTATTTCTTTATTTTTTTTAAGTTTTTATTTTTTTTAAAGTATTTTTAATGATATTATGTTTAAATATCATTAAAAATTGATTAATCTACTAATTATAATAATTAAAGTACTGGACAAATGGAAGAACATCTCAAAAAAACATACGGGTTTAATAAATTTCGACCATATCAAAAAGATATTATTAATGATTTATTAAGTAAAGAAAATGTTGTTGCTATTTTGCCAACGGGTGGTGGAAAATCTCTATTATATCAGTTTCCAGCAACATTTACTAAAAAAATTACAGTTGTCGTTTCTCCATTAATTTCACTAATGAACGATCAGTGTAAATACTTAAACTCTCGAAATATAAAAACGGTTTGTCTTAACTCAGAATCATTTGTAGTTCCGTCTGAGTATTGTGACTATCAAATTATTTATACAACTCCTGAATTTATTACGTCCAGGACAAAGGCTTTTCTCAAAATCAAAGATAATATTGGTTTATTTGCAATAGACGAAGCACACTGCATATCCCAATGGAGTCACGATTTCCGTCCTAGTTATCAAAAACTTTCAATACTCGCAGAACAATTTATAGATGTGCCATTATTAGCAGTCACTGCTACTGCTACACCAAGAGTACTAGACGAAATATATGATTATTTAAATATTACAGAAGCAAATGAATATTCTCTAGGTACACGACGAACTAATCTTGCTATTTCAGTTAGATCAAAATTTGAATTTGCACACTGCGAATTTACCCAACCTACTATTGTATATGTTCAAACTCGCAAATTATGTGAAAAACTACACCGTGAATTTATAACTCAAGGAATTTCATCCGCAAAATATCACGGAGGAATGAAAAAAGACGAAAAAGAAAAAAGCCACGAATTATTTATCAATGCCAAAATTATGGTTATTGTCGCCACCATTTCATTCGGTATGGGTATTGACAAAGCAGATATTCGACATGTTGTCAATTACGGTGTCCCTGCCAATATTGAAAGTTATTATCAAGAAATTGGTAGAGCAGGTAGAGATGGTATACAGAGTAGAGCAACTCTTTATTACGACGACAATGATTTTACAACAACCGCATATTTAATATCTCTGTCAACAGATGAAACTCAAATTAAAATTAAAACCGCAGCCATGAACATATTCAGGAATTTTCTACAAGAAAAAATTATATGTCGACAACAAATGATTGATTATTACTTTGACACTGGTAAATTTGCAAATGAAAACGATGTGATCGGCATTCCCAAATGCAACAAATGTGATAATTGTATGAGAGACGATAAACCAGAAATTATTGATTTAAGTAAACATTCTAAATTAATAGTGTCTTTTATAAATAATAATAAACGTAAAAAAGGTCATGATTGGGGTCTTAAAAAAATAATTTCACTCATACAGAAAAATAACACGATTCAACCTGGAAAATCTGATAAATGGGTGAAAGATGTAATTGAAATTTTAATTACTAAAAATATATTGAAAAGATACAAAGCCGGATATGGATTTGTAATAGGCATGGGAACTATAAAATTAAGTAACATCTTACCTATTAAAGAAAGAATAGACCAAAGTATTTCAAAATTCAAATTTCATATTCCAGAAAATAAACTTAATAAACTTATGACCCTCAGAAATAAATTAGCCGATAAATTTAATATTGCACCCTCATCTTTCATAAATGACAGAGTTATTATGAATATACACGATAATTCACCTAAAAATATTACAGAATTATGGGCAATCGATGGAATTTCGGACATGTTTATAATGAGCCCGGGATGCAGTGAATTTATGGAAGAATATACTCGATTACGTAAACAAGTTTCTTCCACAAAAGAAAAGAACAAAGAAAAGAACAAGGAAAAGGGCAAAGAAAAAAAGAAAGGAAAGGGTAGGAAAGGAAACAGAAATAATATTTGCAAATTATATAAACAGGGCAAGTCTATGAAAGAAATGACTGAGATTTTATCAGTTAAAATGCAAACAATTGAATCACATATTTTAGCTATATATGAAAATAATGATGACATAGAAGTTGATTTGAATTATTTCGAATTAACATCAAAAAAACAAGAATGTATCAATCTTGCTATTAAAAAGGTAGGTACAACATTTTTAAAACCGATTAAAGATATTGTTGGAAAGGACATTACATATGGTCAAATTAAATTATGTTTATTATTAAACAAAATATAGAATAGATTATAAATGAAAATTGAAGTTATTTTAATGATATAAATATAGTATTATTATAACCAATTCTAAACTCTTATTTAAAAAAAAATGTCACAAACACCAAATATCGTTATCGCCGGATTCACAGGAGACCGTTCGGGTTCTATGGGTAGTATGAAGGATGCACCATCTGATGGTCTATTTGGATGGATTAATGAACAAAAAAAAAGCGTAGAAGATAATTCACAAGTTGGAAAATTCTTTGTCAGTACTTTCGACGATGACCATGAAATTCGCATTAATGGTCAAAATATTGCAGACACAGATGTTACATTGGACCAATGTAAAGAATGGATGGAACCTAGAAGTACGACAAAACTCTATGATAGTGCAATTACTGATTTAGATAGGCTTATCCATGAAAAAGAAGATTATGAAAAAAATATGTCTAGAAGTTTGAAAACACTTGATCCTAAAATTGTAATAGTATGGGCATGTATGACTGATGGCGATGATAATGAATCTACCCATACAATGGTAGATTTTAAAAATAAAGTAAAAGAAGCACAAGACAAATATGATATTAAATGTTTCTTCTTAGGGGCAAATCAAGATGCGATTATGACTGGACGTCAGTATGGATTTCAAGAAGGTTGTAGTTTGACATTTGGTTCTACAGAGCGTTGTGCTGGTAATGCTCTAAGATCTGTTACACAGGTTATGAGACAGGCGAGTAGTGGTGAAAAAGATGCATGCTTTACAGATAATATGCGTATTTCATCTGCACCACCTGCACCACCTGCACCAGTGTCACAACAACATTTTAATAGTAAACGCGACTACTATACTTCTAACAATGTAAATAGAATGTCGTCCTTTCGTCAACCCACTTTTTCCTTAAAAATGTCAACCTCTAAATAAACAATTATAACTCGAAAAATGTATTAATTTGTAAATTATCTTTATGTTTCTTTACAATATTTTTTAATTTATCCATATCCAAATATGGCAAAATAAGATGACTTTCCCATATATATTTACAATATGCCCATTCGAATTGTAAATTTGACGTATAACTCGTTGTCATTTCTTTTAATATTTTCTTTTCTAATGATCCCAACAAATAAAGACTTTCTCTGGGCAATACATATGCTAATTGCACCAATTCATGCACATTCTCATTTGATTTTTCATGTTCTTGTATAAATACTGTATTAAATCTTGGTGTATATTTTTTAAGATCTTCAAATAAAGGAGGATAATTATACTTATAATACCACGTCCAGTCTATACAGCCAAACGAATAGTAATTAATAACCCATTCTAACCCTTCCAAATAATTTATACAAATTTGCTGTTTTAATTCTTTACTTTCGACCCGCATAAATAACTTTTCATAATATCTGTTTTGCCAAAATTTTTCATATGGATTAATAAATAATTCGGTTGTTCGGTTTTTTATCGGAATATTTAAATATTTCTTCTTCTTCTCCTCCACTATTGAATTTCTAAACATTCTCTTTTCCCATTTACCACGTAATTTATATTCATCCATTATATTATTATACTCACCCTCAGCCAAATAAGAGATCAACTTATAAACATTGGACCAAAATATCTTCCTCCCATTTGTTAAATTACATTTATTTTCATCCGAATTTTTAAATACTTCTTTATACGCCCCTAAAATTTGATGAATACCATTCGTACGAATATTTAAACTTGGAAAATGAGGTAAAAAATCATTCCCCAGGAAGAAACACAGAAAAATATAATCATATAATTTATTTTTTTCATTTTCCTTTTTGGGAGATTTACCATTGTTTAATTCTAAAATTATTTCATTACCCAATTCATTAATATCTAATAAATAACCTTCGTCTGGTTTTAAATCACTGTTAATCGACCCAATAAACGCAGGCGCTTCTCTATATAAATATATTTTTTTACATAATCTCAAATGATTTAATGAAAGCATAATTAAATCAGCATCCAGACCATATATTACGGTACATTGATTTTCATGCTGATATTTATTATTTCTAATATAACCAAATAATTTATGCTCTCCCTCACCTCTCTGATCACTTCCCGAAAATATAATTCTGGATAACCCATATTTTTTCTCTTTATTCATAAAAAAATTAGATACATCCATATTTAATTTTTTCATAAAATCTGTACCGGGTGTTATTGCCGTTTTATCCCACGATTTTTTCACATCCAAATCTAGTTTCTGAAACAACTTTGCTTCAAAAGCCGACTTATGCCTTCGTGTTCTTTGCTGTTCTAATTTTGCAACTGGTGCTACTCCATCAAATGCAATAAAAATATTGTTTTTAGGTTTCACTGTTACAATATATTCTTCTATTTTTAAACATACATGTTTAATCATATCTTTCTCAAACTCCATATCATTCTTATATTTTTCATAGGAAAGATCTCTCAGAATATCATATACTATAGAATTACTATCAAGATATAAATTTTGTATTGTTTTATCAAAATCTTCCAATTTTTTTACGATATAGGAGTGGTTTTTAATTAGAAATGAAAAATAACTGGGTATACCCATACTATAAATAAATAGTACTATATCTTTAAGTTATTCAAAAAATAACCAAATGTATTTTGTAAACAGAAAATACTCATAAATATTCAATTATATATAACATTTAAAATCATATCGATAAAATATAAATTTTTTTGAGTTATTTAGGTGAATTTATTCGAAAAAAATAAAAAATTTTACTATATATATATGAATATTCCGAAAAATATTAAAATAAAAAAAAGTTCCATTCAAAAAAGCAAGAAAAACGCAACAAAAAACTTATGTCAGAAAAAATTAGTAGATTATAAATTAATAATTCAAAATTCTATTTTATATGTACAGAAATATAAAATTCTGGATATATTAGATGCCGGCGAATTAAATATATGTGTTAAAAATCTTGAAAAAATTTTTAACGAATGTCGGAATATTGAAAATGCTATTAATAAAAAAAGTAATAATTACGACCAACTATTGGATAAATTACAATTAATCAATGATGAATTAAGTGTTAATTTTAAATGTTACGGTACTAAAAATGTTGATGATTTATTAAATATAGTATTTGGACCTAATTATATTAAAGATTTTGTAACAAAAGAAAATGAAGATTTATACAATATTATTAAAAAATATTTACATCCCACAAGTTTTAAATTATTAGATTGGAAAAAAAATACAAGTAACACTGTTAAAAAACCTATTGTTAAAAATCGTATTGTTGAAGATTTTGCACTATCTGAGTCTGCAAAAACGCTAGATTGTTTTGATTTAGCACGAACCACTGACAAATTCCAATCAAAAGTATACGGAATTAAAATTTGTTTTCAAAATAGCGATGAAAAGAAGGTTTTAATTATCTCATGCATCGCAGATGACATGATAATAGATTGTATAGAATCTACATTTATGGAAAGGAAAATTATCCAATTAAAAAAAAATTGTCCAAAGGAAGATGACTTTATGAATGAAGATTTTAATAGATATATAGAGACACTAACTCTAAAAGAACTATTAATATATAGTGAAAAAGAATTGTATCATAAATTTGCTGGATATATTAATCAAACCAATCTAATTAAAAAAAAAACAATTTCCCAAGTAATTAAAGAATTTATAAGCGACGATTTATTTCAACAAAGAAAAACTTTAATTCAGCTATTAATAAAATATAATGATCCTGAATTTCAATATTTGGCATACTTATTATATGATTTATTATCTGCTGAAAATGGTAATAGTTATGATACATTAGACCAAACAATATTATTCGATAGTTTGCCGTGGACTATAAAAAAATATTTTAGAGATGCGATGAAAACAACAATAAAATATACAAAAAATTTAGCGAACTTTGATATTAATAAAATACCAATTGAACAACAAATTTGCTTAATGAAGGCGTCTGATCGTGTAAAAGAAAAGGCAATGTTAAAATTAAAAGAAGTCAAAGCAAAATCCGAAGATACTGGATCAAAAGCCCGTCAATATTTGGATGGACTTCTCAGAATACCATTTGGCATTTTTAGAAATGAAAAAGTATTAACATTAATGAAAGATATAAACACTGAATTTAAATTATTAATAACCAATATAAAAAAAAAGGATAACGCCATCAAAATCCCTCTCAAAGAAAATTACTCTTTTGTAGAAATTAAAAATCACATAAAATTTTTAAATAATGATTATTGTCTTAAAAATAAAATAACATTTATTAATGAATTAAAACATACTTTGACATCTGGAAAAAAAGATAATTTAATATATAATATTACACGATTAAATGATATTATCAAAAAACTGGGTATTAAAAATTTAAAAATAAAATATTCGGGTAAAAAAAATAAAGAAATTAAGGATAATATTATTAATTTTTTAGATAAAGCAATCCATAATGATATACTATTTAAAAATATAGCTAAAAAATTTGGCAATGTTACAAACGATACTATATGTGTAAAGTCTGAAACTCTAAGTCTTGAAAATAAATGGGAGGATATCAACACATCGTTTCAAAAAATTCATGAAACATTGGATACATCTATATATGGGCATAAAAATGCCAAACGTCAAATAGAAAGAGTAATTGGTCAATGGATTACTGGTAAACAAAGTGGTTATTGTTTTGGGTTTGAAGGCGCACCAGGTATAGGTAAAACTTCGCTAGCTCGGAAGGGTCTCGCCAATTGCTTAAAAGACCAAGATGGTACACATCGACCATTCTCATTTATTGCATTGGGGGGTTCTAGTAATGCGAGTACATTATCAGGTCATAACTATACATATGTTGGCTCTACATGGGGTAGAATTATGGATATTTTGATGGAAAATAAATGTATGAATCCTATTATTTTTATTGATGAACTGGATAAAGTAAGCCGAACCGAAAATGGGAAAGAGATAATCGGAATTCTGACACATTTAATTGATCCGACACAAAATGAGAGTTTTCAAGATAAATATTTTAGCGGTATTGATATTGATATGAGTAAGGTTCTCTTTATATTTTCTTATAACGATGCCTCTGCTATAGATAAAATTTTATTGGATAGAATTCACAGAGTTAAATTTGATAATTTAACTTTACAAGATAAATTGGAGATTTGCAATAAATATATACTTCCCGAAATATTTGATAAAATAGGATTTAAAAATATCATACAATTTTCGAATGAAGTACTTGCATTTATAATTGAAAATTATACACAAGAAGCCGGTGTCAGAAAACTCAAAGAATTATTATATGAAATTATCAGTGAAATAAATTTAGAGATCCTCAATGGAGAAAAAGAGTATGAATTACCCATTGTATTAACAGAGGAAGATATCATTAACAAATACTTTAAGGAAAAATATAAGAGAAATCCTAAGAAAATTCACAATAAAACCATGGTTGGTATTATTAATGGGTTATGGGCAAATGCAATGGGAATGGGTGGTATTATCCCAATAGAAACAAATTTTTACCCGTCTGCTACATTTCTGGACCTTAAATTAACAGGTTTACAAGGAGATGTGATGAAAGAAAGTATGAATGTAGCAAAAACATTGGCATGGAAATTAACAGATCAAGATAAAAGAGAAAAATTAATGAAAGAATTTGAATTAAGTAAATTACAGGGAATTCATATTCATTGTCCCGAAGGTGCTGTGCCAAAAGATGGACCTTCTGCCGGAACAGCAATCACTGTAACCATATATAGTTTATTGAATGATAAAGAAATTAAAAATAATGTAGCAATTACGGGTGAAATGAACTTACAAGGGAGAGTAACTGCTATTGGGGGATTGGAATTAAAAATTTTAGGAGGTATAAAAGCGGGGGTTACTACATTTATTTTTCCAAAAGAAAATGTAAATCAATATAACCTATTTTTAGAAAAGTATAAAGACAAAGATGTTGTACCCGATGGCGTATCCTTCATACCGGTTGAAACTATTAAAGAAGTTTTAGATATCATTTTTGTTTAAATATATCTCCAAATTTAATATAATCATATATTATATTAAATGCCATTAAAATTAACACCTACAAATCTTTTACAGTTTTATACATTTTTATCACCAATATTAATAAGTACATTTCTATTGTTTATGGGATTTTTTAATGGAAGCCCGCAAGGCATCGTTTATTTATTAGGAGTATTGATAAATCATATTATTGGAATGGGATTTAAAACTGGGTTTTCAAAGTATTCACGATTTTTAAGAACTCCTATTAAAATGAATTATCCTTTAAATGCCGGACAAACAACAGCATCCATGCCAGATTATTGTAATGTTTTTGTCACACCATGGTTTAACCAATCCGTTAGTGACACAAGCATGCCATCATTAAATGCAATGTTTCATTCATTCACATTTGTATATTTATTATGTGGTATCATATCCAATCCTAATAAACCAGCCATTCCGTTTTTAATAACATTAGGTGTAACAGCATTAGCAAATATGGGATTTAGAACATATTACTTTTGTGATAAAATACAAGATATTTTAGTAGGATCCATATTAGGAGGATTAATAGGTTTTGGTATATTTAATCTCATATATTACACCAGTGATGCAGGTCCTACTTTAGTGTTTTTTGCAAAAGAAGATAATGCAAAAAAATGCAAATTATCCAAAACCAAATTTAAATGCAGTTACCAATAATTATTATTTTTAATTATTATTTTTAATTATTATTTTTATAAATAAATAATAATTATTCATCATAATGTTCTTTTGTTTCTTCCATAAATTCTCTAAGTTTGACTTTAAATATTGATTTATTCCAATCTTGGAACTGTCTGGTACCATAATATGATTTAAAAAATCTGGACAAAAAAAAATTAAACATTTTTTGTATATTTGCCTTTTTATAAAGATCTAAGTTTTCTTTGGAATATTGCTTAGAACCTGAATTTGTATTTGCATGATTATGAAAATTATATAATATATCGATAAGTTTTTCTTTTGTATTTACTTGGGTATCATTAATTTTATTTACATATGACATTGCATGACTTCTACAATAAGGACATGGTAATTGTGAACATACTAATTTAATAAATTGCCAAACCATTTTATAATTATTTTTATAATATTCTTCATTTATTTTGGCAGCAATACTATGAAATAAATACCAAGTAGGCGTTCCCCAATATTTTTTACTATTTTTTCCATTCATATTAATTTTTGAAAATCCTGATATAACGTTATTTTGAGATCTTAAAGCACTATTTACTTTATTGATATTAGATTTTGAACTAAATATATTATTAAATTTGTTTATTTTTGGAGTATGTGGTAATTTGTTACTCCATATATTTCCTAAATTAGTGTTCATTCTTATTATATATAAAGAATATAAATATTATATTTAATCATAGACTATATGAAAGTAGATAATAAAAAAATTAGTAAAAAGTCCAATAAGATTTCTAATACGTCTAATAAGATTTCTAATACGTCTAATAAGATTTCTAATGAAGATTTCAATAGTCAATTATATAAATTATTATCAGATCAAAATGAAGTTGATGATAATGTATGTTTAATAACAAATTTACCATTGGAACATGAATATATTACACTTCGATGTGGTCATAAATTTAATTATAAATCAATATTTAATGAAATAACTAATCAAAAATGTCAACATAACCAATTAGAAGTAACCCGTCTCAAGAAAAATCAAATTAAATGTCCTTATTGTAGAAACATTCAGACAGGATTATTGCCATATAGAACTGGGTTTTTAAAAACAAAATTTGTAAATCATCCAGAAAATATGCAATATTTACCTAACTCATGTGTATATGCATTTTTAAGTGGGAAAAGAAAAGGAGAATGGTGTGGAAAGAAGTGTTCAGATAAATACTGCAAAAATCATAAACGTCTTATAGATAATCGAACCACAAAAGCAGAAATGTATCCACAATCAACACAAAACATAATTATTACTTCATCCTTGGATGTTGGATGTAAATATATTTATAAAAGAGGTCAGAAAAAAGGCACTTCATGTCCTTGTAAAAAAATATATAATTTGGAATTATGTAAAACACATTGGAAACAAGTCCATAAAACAATTAGTATTTAATATATATATATAAATAAATAAATATATATTATTTAATGGCAAATCAAGAATTATTAGATAACGTTAAAGCGTGGATAAGTATTGATAATGAAATAAGACAATTGCAAAAAGCAGTTAAAGAGAGAAGAAACCAAAAAAAAGAATTAACAAATGATTTAGTAAATACAATGAAACAAAATGATATTGATGTATTTAATATACCAGATGGTGAATTAATATATACAAAAACAAAATCCAAAACACCCCTCAGTAAAAAACATTTATTAGTTAGTCTATCAGAATATTTTAAAAATGACAAAGACATTGTTGATCAATTAGGAAAATTTATATTAGATGGTAGGCAAATAAAAGAAAAAGAAAATATAAGAAGAAAAATAAAGAAGAAAACTTAAACATAAGTCAAAAAAATAAATCTAAATAAACCTTTTAAATGTATATATATATATATGGATACTAATGATATAACTGAAATATTCACTAAAAGCAATATCAGTAATACCGAAGATTATTTAAAAAATTTAGAAGCAGAAGAAAAAACACATTCGGCCAAAAAATCAGCAGCAACTGATAATTATTTTCAATATGCTATTAATAAATGTTTGAAAACTAATTTTCACGAAATTAAAATAAAAGAAGGTTCTCATATTAATTTTTGTTGTTTTAGAATTATTGAAAGTACAAAATATTCTCAAGTTTTATACCCATATTTACAATACTTATTGTTTAAATATCCAAATAGTGATAATAAAGAGGCTAATTTGTGTATATTTCCATTCAAGGAATATAAAAAAAATATGAATATATTGGACGAGGGTAAAATCATGATTAAAAAAATTTTTGATAAACAGTATAATTGTATTGGATACACTTTGTACAACGACGAAGTGTATTTATTTTACAATATAGATTACAAAAAATCTACAGACCAAATTATTAAGAAAAAGAATGAAAAATTCTGGTGGACGTTAATAGATGAAATATGTAATCATAAAAAAATACTAAATTTCCCAATACATTCATCAGTATATAATTTATTTTACAATAAACCATCGTTGATCCATTTAAAAAATCGAAATGATCACTATATAGAAACACCTGTTGTTTTATATAACGGGGAGTATTTCAATAAACTTCCTTATTTATATATTATAGGCTTAAAATCATCAACAAGTGCCCCCTTTGGACCTTTCTATTATTTTACTGATTATTTGGGGGCATTTAGACGTGGAGGATGGTCTAGTAATTATAAAATGATTAAAATTAATAATAAATTAATTACTGACGAGGATGGTATGTATAAAAAAGGAGGAATTATTAGATATTCTGTATTTTTAGGAAAAAGCAGGGTAATATTAAATAATAAACATGACAATTATCATAAATCTATAATTGACGATAGTGTAAAAAAAAATAAATTTGTTATTGGAAAATGGGCCCAAAAATATGACAGTGTTTTAATTAGTAAACTAAAAATAGACGACAACACTTATTATAACCAAATGCATTCTATAGTTGCTAAAAATTTAGAAAATATAAATGCATTAACAATACATGAAATTGATATGCAAAGTTTGAAGGCTAACTGGGACCCGCAATACACCGGATACAGTATATTTTAATCTATTTATTAATTATATGAATAAATATATTATGATCATTTTAGGGTTTGTTTTTTTTAATGGATTTATTTCTTTATTAAGTTTCTCATTTCCTACTTTACCAATGGATAAAGTTCTTCCAATACAATTATGGGGAAATGCCTTATTTTTATTTTCACTTATACTACCACCACAAGTTGCTTCCTTTCTTTTGAAAATATAATTCTATAAGTTGGTTTGAAATATATTAACAAAATTGATTTTAATATATCTTATGTTATTGGTTTAAAGGAAAATTATGGAAAAAAGACTTAATACAAAAACACGTGCTTATTTGCAACAATTTAAGGAAGATATAAAATCTAGAGTATTGTCAATGGATTGTGCTAAAAATAATTCAACAGATATTGCTGGTCTTATGCAATATATTTATGATTATCAGTCATTAGAATTTCAGAAAACCGATTTGCAAAAGAGAAAAAGGATTAAAAATATTGTGCCTTTTTATGACCGCTGTTGTGCTTTAAGGGCTAATAAGGAACAATGTACTCGGAGAAAGAAAAAGGATGAAAAGTTTTGCGGAACTCATATTAAAGGTATTCCTCATGGAGAATTGAATGAAGTTCAACAAAAGAAAACTCATAATTTGAAAACTGTTTTTGCACAAGAAATTAAAGGAATTGTTTATTGGATTGATGAAGAAAGTAATGTATACGATAATCAAGACATCTTTCAAAATAAAGACAATCCTAAAATTATTGCTAAATATACTACAACTCAAAATAATGGATCTACTCAATACGACATACCATCTCTATTTAGCAATTAACACTTTTTATTCGTCTGACTTTTTATTGGTGTCTGACTTTTTATCGTTGTCTACATCAGTCATACGATCAAACTCTTTTTTAAAACAATCAGAAATTCTCTCTAAACATGGTCTACATGTTTTATGATTGTATGTTCCGACATATAATCCACTCGCAAAACCTAATATAAAATTTAACATTTAATATTAGGTAATAAAATATTATATACATATGACTAATTCATTTAATCCAAAGAAAACTGATACACCTGTACCAATATGCCACCATGCATGTAAATGATAACTATCAGTAGAGTCATATCCTGAATGTTCTATTGTCCATATTATTATTGAAAATAAAAATAAATATTTATAAATTATATTATAAATGTAAGCCTGCATTTCGTAATTTTTTTTTGGTATAGGTTTTTTCAAGACAAATAAAATATAAATTTGACATATTGTAAATAATAAAATAAATACAAAATTATAAGATTGTGTATATATAGACAATCCTAATGGAACCCAGAGAATAGATGTTGTTTTTTTTTCCTTTAATCTTAAATATCGTATGCTTTGATAAGATAAATATAACATGCTTAATTCATCTAACCATTGACCATACCATCTTTGTGTTGAATGAAGTGTTACTGTTCCTATACCTAATACAATTAATGTCTGTCCCATTTTATGAATATGAGTTTTTAAAAAATAAATACCGACAAATGTGTATATAAATCCAGATAGACTATTATAATACTCTGCTATATATTTGGATTTTACATACGGTTCTTCGTAAAAGAAAATACTTGTATCTCGATCCCCCCAAAACGCCATATATATATATATTTGCAATTTATTCTGTAAATATATATTTTTTAATTTGTTTTTTCATAAGTATCTTGTAAAAATTGTTGCATATTCGTTTTTTTTGTTTCATTTTCTAATGGCCCAGGTTTAACTTCTTCCGGGACAGGTTTAACTTCTTCCGGGACAGGTTTAACTTCGGGGACAGGTTTAACTTCGGGGACAGGTTTAACTTCTTCGAGAACAGGTTTAACTTCTTCGGGGACAGGTTTAACTTCTTCGGGAACAGGTTTAACTTCTTCGGGAACAGGTTTAACTTCTTCCGGGACAGGTTTAACTTCGTCATCATTTTCTTCATCATTTTCTTCATCATTTTCTTCATCATTATTATATGCTAAATAAGCCAATCCTGCTCCTAAAGCACCGATACATAAACTAACTCCAACTATTGGATTTAATGAACTCATTTAATTTATTATAATTAAAATATATTCATGATTTTACGCAATTTCCTGAATAACAATGTCTTCGGGAGGTTTAACTGATTTTATACGTTTTATCAAAAAAAATCTTAAATATTTTTTCTTTCCATCCTTTGCATATCCGTTGCTTTTTCGTATAGGATGCATTATATAATTATTAGTCTTAAGTATTTGACGTACAAGATTTAATAATGGCCATTTTTGGACAGTTTCTGCATTTTTCTGTAAACTAGTCATAGATCCACTGCTGTAAAATTTTTTTATTTTACCTATATCACCCTTAACTTTATCATAAATTTCATTGGACAATAATATTTCTCTGGGAATATTCATTCCCTCTAATTGTGAAAATTCAGTAAACACTATATTACATCTATTTAAAAAATCTCTAACCAGATTATCATTGCCTGACATATATGATTATAGTTGACGATTTTGCTTTATATTTTTATTGTGAAAAATACTTTAAAAAAAGAACTATCATTTCAACATCTAAATTTAGACGATGCTAATATTGTCAATATAAAAACCATGATGCGATTTGCTTACAAAATGGATTTATAATATCGAAGTTATTGTTATTTTTTTTGAAATAGTTTTTTTTAAGACCATAACGTGTTTTATAGATCTTATTGTGTGACGATATTTGATAGTTGATATATTTACTAATTTAGTGTAAAAGTTTTTTGTGTTTTTTTTTGGAAAAAAGTTTATAGCTATATTGCAAAATGGACATTTAATAAATGTCCAAAATCGGAAATCGCTATAAACTTTTTTCGTAAAAAACGCAAAAAAACTATTGTTATCATAATGTAGGAAAAATGAAAAGTGAAAAAAACAGGATTGTTACCAACAGTAAAATCATGAAGTGTTGATCGTATTTCAAGGGATTTTTTTGTTACCCATGTGTATGGTAACAAAAATCCCCAAAAAATCCCCATTTACAATTTATGAAAAGTAGATCAAAATTGGTTAGAAATATATTTGCATTTCCAATTTATTACCATAATAATCGTCATAAAAAAATCCCCAAATGGGATTTTTTTATTGACGTTTGTTGAATTTATATATCGAAAATTTTTTATTTTTATGAAAATAAACCCTGATAATGTAAAGAAGTCAACAAAACGACAAAGTGTTGAAAATATAGATTTTGACAATGGTAACACTGTTACCATTGTTACCATTTCTTATGACTGATCAAACCACGAGTATCAATTTCGAAAAAGTGGTGTTACTGAAACATGTAGTGTAAACCTAATAAAAAAAAGTTGAAAATAAAAAATAATATCTATTATGTTTTTGCATACTTAAAGAACTTTTTCAGAAAATACTGTAAAAAACATGATCTTTTTTTCAAAAAGTGTTGAAATTAATTTATAAATAATTGAAAACCTCAAACCACCTGTTATATGCAGTGGGTTTTAGGGCATAGACAAAAATATAAAAAAATACATTAATTATTTGGACAGTTCATAAAAAACTCTAATAAATATAAAAATTAATTTAAGCGGATTTTTTTATTATCATATATTAAGATAATGAAAAAATCCCCAACCCATTATAAATATGAGTGTTTTGATTGTAATTACTATACAAACAATAGGAAAGATTATAATAAACACTGCACAACACGCAAACACAAAAAATCCCAAAGTAAGGAGATATATGATGAGTTTGTTGATTTTAAATGTACAATATGTAAAAAAAAATATAAACATAGAAGTGGTTTATCACGTCATAAAAAAAAATGTATGGTATACGATATAATATCTGTTGAAAATGGTAACAACGATAATAAATTACCATTAAATGATAATAAAAAATCCTCTATGAACAAAAATTTATTGACGGATATATTCAAAGAACAACAAAAGCAGATGAGTGAAACTATTGGTCTTTTAAAAGAGTCTATAAAGGCAAATGCGAATATGATACCTAAAATCGGTAATAATAATAATAACACTATATCAATTAATGTATTTCTTAACCAAGAGTGTAAAAATGCGATGAATTTGACTGATTTTATAGACCAATTATATGTATCATTGGATGATCTAGATTATTCAAAAAATAATGGATTTATTGCAGGAGTTACTAATATCTTTACAAAACAATTAAAGGATATGGATCCAAAAGATAGACCCATACATTGTAGCGATTCAAAAAGATTGCAATTTTATGTTAAAGATGATGATAAATGGGCGAAAGATGCAAATAATACGCAAATAGATAAGACCATTAGCAATATTAAATTAAAACAGACTTGTAAATTAAGCGATTGGGAAGATCTTCATCCTAATTATCTAAATAGCCCAGAACAATTATATGAATGGCAAATGATGTTTGCAAGTATGACAGAGGATGTCACAAGTGACAATCCTGATAAATTAAAAACAGCCTTAAAAAGAAATATAGCGGATCATACCCAACTAAAAGAGGCAATGATTAAAAAAAACTAATAGATCGTTTTACAAATAATAAAAATAATGATTATTTTATATAATGTCAGAAAAAGAAAATGTCGTTATTGAAGTAACAGAAATATTAGATGAAAATACAGAATCAACAGACAAACAATATATAGATGAAAATATTGATGATCTGCAAAATAAGGTATTCAACCAAATAGGTTTGACCGTTTTGGACAATAAATTAAAAAAAAAGGTTAAAATCCAAATAAAAGAAAAAATCAATAGAGTGTTGTCATTTTCAGATTTAAGTCCTATACGTTCTCCGCATGTGTGTAATTCATTGGAAGATTTTTGTGGAGTAACTAAAAAATTTCCAAGAGTATCTTATTTGGAAATTAGAGATCAAATTAATCATTTATATTTTGACGATAATGAATATTATAGTTCCTCTATGGATATTTTAGCAACATATGTTCGGGGTCAAAAGATTATATATATGGAATCCAAGTATTTTAGTAATGTCCGACTTAATTATTTAATGCTTCCTGCTATATTTTTATCATCTCTTGCCACAGTTTTTTCACTTGCTTTTGATATTTTTACATGGGGACCTTACATCAATTCGGGTCTCAATGCTTTTATATCTTTTTTGTTAGCAGTCGTAAGTTATATGAAATTAGATGCTCAGGCTGAAGCACATAAAATTTCAGCACATCAATATGATAAATTACAATCAGTATGTGAATTCTCAAGTGGATATCTTCTCATGTTTGCATCAACTGGGAAAAATAAACATTCAGACAAAGTAAATATAACATCATCCGATGAATTAGATTTAAAACAAAAAATAAAGGATATTGAGAAAAAAATTAAAGAAATTAAAGAAACAAATCAATTTATAATACCGAGAGATATAAGATATAGATATCCAAATATCTATAATATTAACATTTTTTCCATTATAAAAAAAATAGAAAACTTTAGAAAAGATTACATTACTCGTCTGAGAAATATAATAAATAAAATTTCATATTTAAAAACAGAAGTTTCTTCTCACGAGGATTTAGAATATAAAATTAATAGATGTTATCAAAAAAAGAAGAAGATTATAACAACTATATTATTGTTAAAATCAGCATTTTCTATTATTGATCAATTATTTCAACAAGAAATAACGTGTGCTGAGAGGATACGAAAACAAATATTCTGTAAGTGTTGTTATAAAAAAAATCGTGATTTAATAGAAGACAATAAATTTGTTAGTTTTATTTTAGATCCGTTTCAAGAATGGAAACCAGATATTGAAATAGATAGTAATGACGGTGACGAAGATTTGGATGAAATATATCGAAAAAATAAAAGAACATCAATGTTAACATTAAAAAAATCCCAAATACACCTATAAGTTATTAATATTATTATATAAAAATAATATTATACAAAAATAATACTATTTTCATCCCTATTAAATTTACCAATTTTTTCATGCTTGTCATTCCATATATTGTCATCTTCATCAATATATGCAGTTACTTCCAATTCTTCGTGTTGAAACTCAGTTATATTTATTTTTTGAGAAACATTTTCTTTCTTTTTTCTAGAAACTTTCTTTTTTTTTTTGGGGGTTTCAGATATATTTTGAACCAATGAGTTGGATTTTGATATATCATCCTTTTCACATGTATTGGATTTTTTTGCTTTTTGTACTAGACTTGAAATTAAATCAGGTTTTTTTTCGTTTTTGTCATCTTTTTTTGAAGATGTTTTTCTGTCCGCTCCAACATCTATTAACTTGGGAAATTTTTTATAAAATTCTTGAGTTGCGTCTTCTGTCCAATTATCTGGGTTTATTCTACGAACTTGTCTACTTTCTTTTTCAATACCAATTCGTAAAAAGGTATCATTTTTACCTTTAAAATGATGTTTCTCAATTTTGAATCGACGTTGAGTTTCTGGCTTTTTCATATCTTTTTTACAAGTTTTATTTTTAAATTCTTCTTCGTTCTTTTCTTCATTCTTTTCTTCATTCTTTTCTTCACGTGTCAAGGTTGAATTCATAATACGAATAACTAATAACGCCACTTCTTCGTCGACTTCTCTATGCAATTGTAATGATACAGTTTCAATGAAATGTTTACATGCATTTTTGTATATTTTTTGTGTGGTTTTTTTATCCAAACAAAACATTTTTAAATATTATTAATATTATTACAAATAAATTCAATTTATAAAAAAAAATGGTTATGTTCAATTTTTTTATGTTCAATTTTTTTATGTTCAATTTTTTTATGTTCAATTTTTTTAATTTGCGGTAAAGATGGGGTCATTATCAAGATGCCTTTTAATTTTATATATTTCTTTTAATTTAATTTCTTTATTTTTGATAAAGCTTTTTTTAAGCCATAAAAAGCCAATCATACGACGTTTATCATTGTCAGAAATGATTTTTTGTTTATCAATAGCATCTAAATCTTTTTCAATCTTATTTATAATCTTATCAAAATTCTCAACTCTTGATTTTAACTCATTAAATTCAATCAATAATTCTTCAAAGTATTTTACGAGATCTGTGTGACGTGTTATTTCATTATCATTATTAACTATTTCTGAGCTAACTTTATGATAGTTTATATTTGCTTCCAAAGATGAAAGAGTTTGATCCAGTTCATTATTCTCCACTCGCATCTCCTCTAACGCTGTTACTAAATTTTTCTTTTGTTTATTGAACTCTGAAAACATGATAATATATTAATGTTATTTTGTATAATACTCGAAAAATATAACCAATATAACTTCAATTTTCTAAAATCCTCATAAAAAAACATACCTACATATGAATTTTATAAATTTTAGACTTACACTGCTTTTAGGATTTCAATGTCCTTTTTTGGATTTTTGTCCTTTTTAGACTTCTTGTCCTTTTTATCCTTTTTAGACTTCTTGTCCTTTTTATCCTTTTTAGACTTCTTTTTCTTTTTTTTCTTCATGGGTTCTTCTTTTAGATCTTCGAGTGGTTCTTTATAGGGCTGTATAGCAACTATTTGAGATTTTTTACCTGATCCTGTAGGAATGCTATATGCAATTGAAGTACCGTATTTTTGACTATATATTAAATTTGCCTTATCGGACCAATTAGTCTCGTTAATTTTGCTTATTATGCGAGTTTCACGGTCAACCCGTATACGGAGAAAAGCATCATTTTTACCTTTTATGTCATTACCGTTATGTTTAAATCTTGAATGAATTCCACGATCTTTTTTACCTGTAGTTTTCTTTTTTCCAACTTTTTCAAGCATATTTACAAGGCTTCTTTCTAAGAGATCGATCAATTCTTTTGGAACAACTGTCCCTTCGTTTCTAGAAAGTTGTTCAAGGTTCCCGCGGATCTCGTTATTGAGAGCAGTTCCAAATTCTTTATATGCAGTTTTACATGCGGTACTGCTTAATGTTAGAGTAAGAGACATTGTTAGTTATATTTTGTTTTATTTTATAAAAATATTAAATAAACTTCAATTTTCACCAAGTATTCCCAGGTCAATTTATTCCCCAAAACCAGGTCAATTTCATAATAGTTATTGACACGTTACCTTAAAATTGAATATTAAACCAGGTCAAATTTATATTTTTCACCTGGTTTTAATAAAATTTAATGTTTTTATATATTGTATTTTAAACATATCGGTTTCTCAGAAAACAACCAAATAACATGAATAGTGTCGAAATATCCGACCTTCGATAGTAAATATTTTTGAAATTATATTGATATATCGAATATATCAAGATTTAATAACTATATAAAAAATTGAATATTAATTGATTTGTTTATCAAATCAAAAAAACTAAAATGCCCAGAAATTACAAATCGTTATTTAATTTGGATGACTATATCGAACAATATATTTTGTCATTTTGTATAGATAAAAGATTGTGTTTGAAAAAAGTTATGGAACAATTCCTCAAAGGAGGATTTTGGACTATAAATTTAAATCCACGAAACTATGTCATGTCGCAAGAAAATAATTGCAAAAAAATGTGGTGTATTGATAGACCTGAAGTACGTACTGAATCATTTATGTACGGATCTGAACGAAGGGTTCGATCACTTAAATTTAAATATAAATCTAAGTGGAACCATAAAAATTGTGGAGCGCTCGTTGAGTTTACCAAAAACAATGGGGGAACTGTATTGAAATGGTCGGGGAGGCATCCAGTTTCAAAATGGTTGAAATGCATTAAAAAATTCGAAACATTACATCCTGTAATTGCACTACAATATATTACCAATCCGCGAAAATTTGGTGTAAAGGGAGTATCAGAATTCTATGTAAAAAAAAGGGAAAAATCACGACTAAAAAGACTTAATTTAACAGAAGATGAAAAAGCAGAGTTATTTTGGTATGAAAGAAAGTCAATTGAGTTGAAAAAACGTCTAAAAATGCTTGGATTCGTCAAAAACCAGACCGTCCGGTTATCATTTTCAGGTGCCCATTGGCAAGGGTTAATGTTTTTCGACGGAACATGTGAGTTTGATTTGTGGAACGGTTCTCTAGTGTTACCACCATGCGGTAACAATAGATTTAATCAAGATATTGTTGATAAATGCCATAATACCCTTAAAATTCGCGTCAACTTTTGCGACGGTGAAACAAGAGTGTACACCCTTGAAAAGTTCCTTTTAAGAGTTCGCACTAGTAAAAATCAATTCGAACAACAGACAAAATTAAATAACCGTTTATTAGGTGCTAATCAAAGGGCGACAAATGATGTTATACAATATTTCACACATGACATTGGACAGACACAACCTGTATATATTAATGCAAATACTTTTACTGTAAATATCTTTGACCAAACATTTTTCAAGGTAACAGTTGGTAAAGTAAAAAATGTTTTATTTAACAAAAGAGGAGATTTAATTGGTGTTTTAGATAACGGGGTGATTAAAACGTGTATGGAACGATATAAAATCGATCGCAGCGTTTAAAAAAATAATTTAAATGTTCGTTTGAACGTCAAATTGAAGAAAACAGTCAGAAACTATACTATTTCAACTTTTTCAGGAAACACTTTTTTTTTTCCACCCCAAATCATTTTATATATTATATATTCTGTCATATGAAACAAACATATTAACGTTAATATAACACAAATTAATATTAGCAATAGGATCCATATCATTATCAATTAAATTTTTAATTGTTCATTATAATATCAATTTAATAAGTGAATAGTGCACAACGAATACTTTTACACCTCTGACTATGTATTTTTATTTTTTGGAATTTTTATAGGATTACTTATTTCAAACTATATTTAATTACTCCAACATGCTACTGCAATATCATCAATATTATTTGCTGGGAATTTAACACCTTCGAAATGTTGCCCATTCAATAATCTAAATTTCCACGATTGGTTCCATCGTTTATCTGTAAATTCTACTAATTGAAGACTAGTACTTTCGGTTGATGCAATAAAAGGAGTATCGTGGTTTGAAGTCATTTGCCAAAAGCCATCTGATCCAGCAACAATCTTGTAAGAGAGTTCGGGATTTCTCAGAACCGTTTCATGTGAAATAAAATTACCAGTGGCTTGATTGTGACCTAACGCATGTGTCATATTAATGGTATCCGGGTCATATATATTTCCAAAATAGAAGACAGGTGATATAAATTGTTTTACTGTGTCTTTGTCTGTTACCTCCACATCTTTTCCATCTCGTTGTTTTATGAAAGTAGAAATCCAACCAAGACGTTTTTTTTCATCTTCATTATTATTGTCATGATCTTTTGTTCTCCAAATTTCATCAGCGTTATTATATATTTTTATAGTAGAATCGCCTACCCAATAAATTTCAAATCTATCTGCAAAAATTTTGCAAATACTTAGAGTTGATCCTATTTTAAGTGTATTTATTTTTTTAATTTCTTCCTGTATATGTTCGAAAAATGTCTCATTTTGGAGAATAGTTTTCCAGTCCATTTCTTGAAAAAGATTTTTAAGTTGGTGGTCATACTCTTTACGATCGAGAAGTTTTCTACCATGAGTATCTGCTATAACTAAGTATTTAAATAACCCGTCTTCTGATAATCCTGAAGTAGCAAAATCTTGTTCAGATGATGCTTGTTTAAAAGAATGATCAGTTGTATTTGCAAATGATGTCATTTTTGTTAATGTAATAAAAAAAAATTATACATTTATTAAATCAATTTTCTATCTTTTTAGAATATCTTTATTATAATTATTCTAAATAGTTTCTTCTTCATCTGCGTCATCTGGTAGTTGATGTTCTTCTCCTCCAATATTTTCAAATAATTCTTCTCGTGATGGAACGCATTGTGTTTTAATGGGTCCATATGTTTGATAAATTCTCATATTACTTTCTATGGTTTTTACTAATTCATTATAGTTATTCATAGCACTTAATGAATGTTGCGTTGTGACAAAACGATCGGTCTTAATCATCATAAAAAGTTCAACTCGCGGTCCTTTGAGACCTTTTCCAATTTTTTTTGAAACAAAATTAACAATAATACCCCAATCTCTATCGTCTCTTTGTTCAAGATAATTTCTAAGTTGCCAAAATACTTCTTCTTTTGTGATGTTATTTGTTGCTTTCATCTCAATAATACAATTAAGCTGTGGAAGTTCAATATCGGTACGAGCACCTTGATTATTACCGATAATAAATTTATCGGTTCCATCAGGGTTCATAAATTTCCAGGGGAAAACCGTTTCCCGAAGATATTCGCATTCTCGATTATACCATTTACGCAAATATTTAATAACCATATCTTGGTATAAACCCTCTTTATGATAAAGACCTGCACTATGTTGAATTATTTCACAGATTTCTTTTAGAGCCAAGAGAAAGATAGTTTTCAAGGAGGTTTTTTTATCTTTAGTGAGTGGACTAGACATTATGTTTATTATACTAAAAAATTGGGTATAATAAAAAAAAAAATCAATTTTCTATTGATGAAAAATATTGATATTTATAAAAATTATCATCACTTGTTGTATATTTTTGCATACGAACAACAGTATATCTTATTTTTTTATATTTTATTTCATATATAAATTTTACATATCGGTAATATAAAGTGGCACTACTATATGTAACTTTTCTAGAACTATCTATAACATGTAAAAGAGTTGGAAATTTCTGAATTATTTTATTATATCTTTGAATATTTTTCTCGGGTTTTAAATGTTTTCCATGAATTTTAATATCATGAAATAAAAATGTTTTAATATATCTCCAAATATCATCAATTACATAAATTTCCATAGTATTACAATTCATATATTTTTTATCTGTATATTATTTTAAATATTCTAGTTCTTTGGGTCTAAAATGACCCCAATCACCCAACTGTTGTAAATAATAAAATAGATGTTTGTTTTTATATCCACTTCTTCCCATATTATCCTTTTCATGATACACTACTTCCCATCCGTTTTCATATAATTCCCAGTCTAATAATAAATTTATTACGTCACGTACGGCATCAACAATCATGACATCTTTAATATTGTTAATTATCCATTCTTCTTTATCTAACTTTCTACCTAACTTTGATTTCTGTATTCCATTGTCCCATTCATGATACACTTTCTTTCCTTTAAATTTTATTTCCGATGAACATCCGTTTTTTGCTGCTCTTAACATTACTTATTTTTATTGTGATTTTTTTTATCACAATTTAATTCAATTTTTATTAAATAAATTTGCCTTGTTTTCATATCATCTTTGATTTTTGTATAGTTATTGATGTAAAATTCCGTTTAATCGTTTTATTTGTGATTTCCAAACATTAATTTTTTCTTTATTTTTAACTATTCCATAATATACAGGACACTCGCCTATACCAGATATGTCATTAACATCAAACGGTTTATCGGGGTCTCCGTGAAAATAAATGGCCAGTTTTATAGAATTTTTCTTTTTTTTTTTTATTATAGATCGGAAGTTAAATACATATGGTGTAGAGATAATACCCAGTTTTTTTATATAAGGATCATCATTAATTGTATCACAATCTAATTTTACCAGATTTAATCTTTGTCCAAATGTAAGTTTATCCCATTCTTCTCTCCCTTTCGATATTGTGAGAGGATCTAACGGATTGAAATTCATGTTTTTTGTGTGAAGGTTAATCGTCTTTAAATTTATTTAAATATTTATTTAAATATTTTATTCAATTTTTTAATTTGATATTTTTATATATACATTATTGTAATTTGGTTATTTACCATGCGATTTAATGTTATAGGATCTAGTCTTACAATTACATTTATAAATTTAATTAATTTTACACTAATACATAAATTTACTATGGTACTTATAAATATAATAAATAATTCAATAGATAAATCATTTTTTTTTTCTAGATCTATTAAAAAAAAATTAAAGAAAAAAAAATAATCTCTAATAAATGTAATTCCTATTATATAAAATAGATATATTATGAGGATTTTTTTTTTATAATGCCACCTTCCAATTAGTCCAAAAACTTCGAAAAAAAGGGGCAATAAAAATACAAAATTGGTTCCACAATATATTAATGAAAGAACAAATGATATATATTGTAGAGATTTTAGTACATCTGATAAATAATGTACTCTTGAAATCTTGTATGATAATTCTGTATTTACAAATGAAATATTAGTTTCTATTTCTTCCAAATCAGGATCTAATACTTCATTAATCATTACTTCTCGTGCTACAACAGCACCTTGCATATATAAAAAAAAGAGCAGTTTCATCTAAGTATTTTATGTATATGATTTATACAGTTTAATTTTTAACAAAAATAGAAAATTGAATTTAATTTTTGTTAATATATTAACCATAACAATATAAACAATGTCAGAAAACTCACAAACAAATCTCCCTTTACAATTAACTAGACAACTTGGTGATCAACACTGGATGGTACAAATTGAAAATATGATTGCAAATAACTTATATCATGCTTTAGTATCGTGTCATCATACTGGATGGGTGTATATTATTCAAAGAACAAATGATAATAAATTTAATTGTATGACATACAAATTATCAACAGATCCTTGTAAAATAAAAAAGGAACTTTATAACTATACAATTACAAATGGAAATTTGATTTCTAGTGAATTATGTGATATTTCTAGATCTAATTACTAGAATTTAATTTTCAATATTTATTATTTTTAAAGGTTTAAATTTAAAATTTTTTTCTATATTTGACTTGGGATGAACTACCGGGAAACTTGGTTCTTGTAATTCATTTGTTATTATAATACAAACTATTTTACATTTTACTGTATATTCAAATAATAAATTTTTTGCAGTTGATAAAATATTATCTATATCTTCTTGTTTAATTTTTTCGTTTTTAAAATAATAAAAAGGTATATATAAAATATATTCTTTTTTATTGACATATGTCTGAATATTAATTGTATTCATATGAGAATTCATTGTTACATAATAAAAAAATTATTATGTAAATAAATTTCAATTTTAAGAAAATTGAAAAAAAATATTAAAGATAAATATTAAAGACAAATAAAAAGATATAATGATGAACGCTTTTGATAAAATGAACTTTTCAAAAAGTTCTCAAAAAAACTTTTCAAAAAGTTCTCAAAACGAGGAGAAACCTAAGGAGAAACCTAAGAAGCGTAAGGAGAAGAAACCTGTAGAATATAACCCAACATATTCATTGACTGTAGGTAATGGAGGGGAAAATCATGCGGGTATGGAATTTATTGGCAAAATGAGAAAGAAAGGTGGGGGTTGGGATTTGGAAAGATTGCAACATGCAAAGGGAATTTTGGAAGATATGTTTGATTTAGAAGTTGAAATTTATAATTTAAATGAACTTTTGGAGGGTGTAGAAATAGAAGAGAAATTACAACCGGAACAAGCATATTTTATGTTGGTAAAAAACTTTTTAGCACCAAAAGTTCATGAAAAATATTTGAGGGAACTTGAAAGTTATGAATGGGATTCAAAATATTGGGATACTAGAAGACAAAAAGTATTAAATAAACTTGCTAGAACAAATGTATGTTATGGTCCAAATTATAGAGCACCTGATTATGAAAATAAAAAGGGAACAATTATTGGTTATGAACAATCTCCTTTGGTTTTAAGATTAAAACAAGTTGTTGAAAGTTTAATGCAAGATAAAGATTTAATTGTAGAAGGTAATAAGTATACAAATGTTAAAAAAAATGGAATTGGGCCTCATGGGGATACCGAAAGAGTATTAGTTGCCTGTCTTAGGGTAGGGGAAGGTATGCCAATGAAATATGGTTGGTTTTATAAAAGTAATGTTGTAGGTAAAACTTTAACGATTGATGTTCCTGGAGGTTCTCTTTATTTTATGAGCGAAAAAGCGGTTGGTGCTGATTGGAAATTTAGAAGTAAATATACATTGAGACATGCTGCAGGTGCTTCTAAGTATTTGAAAATGAAGGGTGAAGTAGTTGAATAATTTTGTATAAGTGATTTTGTATAATTTTGTAAAAATAATATTGTATAATTTTGTAAAAATAATATTGTATAATTTTGTAAAAATAATATTGTATAATTTTGTAAAAATAAGTTAAAAATACACTTTTTTTAATCATACTATAATTAAATGAAGGTTGCATTAATAACAGGAATAACTGGACAAGATGGCTCTTATTTGGCCGAATTGCTTTTAGAAAAAGATTACAATGTTTGGGGTATCATTAGACGTTCGAGCAGTATTAATACAGGAAGGATTGATCATTTATATCATAATGAACGACTTATTTTAAAATACGGTGATTTATCAGATGGTCCCAATCTTTTACACATTATGTATGAAATTAAATCAACTTACCCAAATATAGAAAGATTAGAAGTTTATAATTTAGGGGCAATGAGTCATGTTAAAGTATCCTTCGAAATGCCTGAATATTCTGGAAATATAGATGGATTAGGTGTATTAAGACTTTTGGAAGCCATTAGAAGCAGTGGTATGATGGAGAAATGTCGTTTTTACCAGGCATCTACAAGTGAATTATATGGTTTAGTTCAAGAAGTTCCTCAAAGTGAAACAACACAATTCTATCCAAGATCTCCTTACGGAGTTGCCAAATTATACGGATATTGGATCACAAAAAATTATCGCGAAGCATATAATATGTTTTCCTGCAATGGTATTCTTTTTAATCACGAATCGCCTCGTCGAGGCCCTACCTTTGTAACTAGAAAAATTACCAGAGGACTTAATATGATTTTAAAGGGAGAGCGGGATAAATTGGTTATGGGGAATATTGATGCAAAAAGAGATTGGGGCCATGCAAAAGATTATGTTGAAGGTATGTGGAGAATTTTACAGGCAGATACCGCCGATGATTTTGTTTTGTCTACCAATGAATTTCACTCAGTGAGAGAGTTTATTGAAATGTCTTTTGCTATGAAAGGATTTAATATTAAATGGAAGGGTGAAGGATTAGATGAAATAGGTTATGACGAGAAAACAGGTAGAGAGTTGATTTTTATTAATGAACGTTATTTTAGACCTGCCGAAGTAGAAGAACTATTAGGAGATTCAACCAAGGTTAGAACTATGTTGGGATGGAAACCGCAATATAGTTTTAGAGAATTAGTAGAAGAAATGGTAAAAGAAGATTGTAAGTAATTTATATTTTAAAATATTAATTATTTCCTAGCATCATCAAAATTCTTAATAAACCAATCCGTATTTTTTTTAATGCCCTTATCAATGGGAGTAAATTCGAAGTCCCCAATAAGGTTCATTAGTTTTGAGTTATCGGCCGTTTTTTTGTATTGTCCGTCGGAGTACCTGGTATCAAATTCCATCATGTGTTCATAATCGAAAGATTTTGCTATTTCAAGAGCAACATCTTTTATTGCTACTTCATTTTTCTCTCCAACAGATAAAATTAAACTTTCTTTTTCATTATAGTTTTCTAACGTCCACATAAAAAGGTTGGCTAGATCTTCAGAGAAAATAAATTGTCGCAAAGGTGTACCACTCCCTAAGACTCTAAACGGTTTCCCTTCTTTTTTTGCCAAATAACATCTATGTGTTAAAGCAGGAATTACATGACCGTCTTTTAAGTCATAATTATCATTGGGTCCATAGATGTTAGTAGGAATTACACAAATAAAATTATCATCAAATTGGTCCTGATAGGTTTTACAGTGAATTTCTAACATCCTTTTAGCATAAGCATAAGCATCATTTGAGGTATGAGGAGGTCCGTCATGTAACATGGTTTCATTAATAGGATATGTCGTGTTATCAGGAAAAATACATGTAGAAAGACAACAAACTAGTTTTTTTACTTTAAATGTATGTGAATATTTGACTACATTAAAGTTTATTAAAACATTATTTTCAAACATATCAACTTTATTATTCATATTTTTGAAAAGTCCACCAACGCACGCTGCCAAATGGATAACATAATCTGGTTTGTGTTTGTCAAACAAGTTGTATGTTTGCATATAATCAGTAAGATCGGCATCTTGGGAGGATACAAATATAAAATCATATGGATAGTTTGGAGAGATATTTTTAATGGCAGAACCAACAAGACCTGAAGAACCGGTAACTAAAACTTTCATTGTAATATATATTTAAAATTATTTTAATAATTATACTAATGCAGAAAAACTTATTAATCACAGGAGGGTGTGGATTTATTGGATCAAATTTTATAAATCATATTTTTAAGAAAAATACTTATAATATTTTTAATTTTGATGCGATGTATTATAGTGCAAATGAAGGAAATATCAATAAAGAAATTAGAGAATCGGAAAATTATACATTAGTAAAGGGTAACTTGTGTTCAGAAGATTTAGTAACTCATGTTCTTAATACCCATAAAATAGATGAAGTTATACATTTTGCTGCGCAAAGTCACGTTCAAAATTCTTTTTCTGATGCATTACAATATACTAAAGACAATATTTTAGGAACACATATACTTTTAGAATGTTGTCGAAAATATGGAAAAATACAAAAATTTATCCATGTTTCCACAGATGAAGTATATGGAGAATCTATGAATGATGTTAATGAAAATCACAAAACAGAGCACAGTATTTTATGTCCTACTAATCCTTATGCGGCAACGAAAGCAGGTGCAGAGTTAATTGCTCAATCTTACAATCATTCATTTAATATGCCTATTATCATTACACGAGGGAATAACGTGTTCGGCCCAAATCAATATCCTGAAAAACTCATTCCTAGATTTATTAAACTTTTGAAAGAAAACAAAAAGGTTACTATTCAAGGCAAAGGAACGGCTGTAAGAGCATTTTTACATGCCTATGATACTGCTACGGCATTTGAATGTATATTAAATAAAGGCTTAATCGGAGAGATTTATAATATTGGATGTGATGAAGGGATGGAATATTCTGTCATAGATGTGGCAAAAATTTTAATTAAAATGATTAAAAAAACCGAAAAATATGACGACTGGATTGAGTATATAGAAGACAGACCCTTTAATGATCAACGGTATTATATTTCAAATCAAAAGTTAAAAGATTTAGGATGGAATATTACGATAGATTTTATGGATGGGTTAGAAAAATTAGTAAATTCTTAATATATAATGATTTGTTCGATGATAAACGAAAATCCCAATATTTTATTGGTTGGTTCAGGATTAGTAACAAAATCTTTAAAAATTAAAATGTATATTATATATATGACTATAAAGTTAGCAGTAATATTAAGAGGTTATCATTATGACTATAATCATAAAACAATGTCAGGTTTTTGGAAGAATTATCATGGAGCATATACAGTTGATTATGAAAGACATTGGTTAGATTCATTTAAAAAAACTATTATGAATGATAAAAGATTTGATTGTGATTATTTTATTGTAACAAATAAAAGTGAAAAGTTGAATAAATTACTTGAAGAAATTAAACCTGTTCATTATAAAATAAAAGACATGCATGCGAAGCGAACAGACGGAATTTCGCGCCGTACAGGAACAATATTGGACTCATCTGAATTAGTAGATGATTATTGCAAAGAACATAATGTATCATATGATTTTTTATTAAATATGAGATTAGATCAAAAAATTAATAGAAATCCACTAGATTTTTTCGATTATAAAATAAAAAACAATGTGTCTGTTTTTTTGCTTGATGTGCATACATTAAATAAAACATTTTGTGATTATATATATTTGATACCATTTAAGTTTAATAAATATTTTATACATGTTATAAAAAAACATCCACAAATAATTAACCTATGTGTAACGCCAATGCACCACCATATCTATAATTTTATTCAATTAACTCCATTACAAAGCGATATGTTACAAATAGATCGACAATTTTATTGTTGTCATCATACGTTACATGAAACATTTCAAAAAATTATTTGGAAAGAAAATATTAATGAATATTCAAAAAAAGAATTAGAACAAAATTTTAATGACCAAATAGATGAAGTAAATGAAAAATTTTTAACAGAAAAACAAATCGAATTTTTTAAATCAATATCTTATGACAAATAAGCAACCGAAGATATTCCTGTAGTAATTGAAGATTATTGTTAATATTTTTCTTAATGGTTTATAAATTTAGTAAATTATTATTTATAATTGTATTTTAATGATAAACTCTGCAATAAATGAAAATCCAAATATAGTAATTATTGGTTCAGGATGGGCTACAAAAAGTTTTACAAACACGATCGATAAAGATAAATACAATGTTAAAATTGTGTCTAATTCGGATCATTTTATTTACACACCACAATTAGCCAATTTTAGCGTAACTAAAGATGTGAAAAATATAGAAAGGAATATGACACATATTCCAAAAATAAAATTTATTAATGACACAATAAAAAATGTTGATTTTGATAAGCAAATATTAATTACAGAAAAAGATAATGTAAAATATGATTATGTAATTTTTGCACATGGAGCACAAATAAATACGTTTAATATTCCTGGAGTTAAAGAAAACTGCTTATTTTTAAAAACAAAAAATGATGCAGAATTAATCCATAAACATTTAGAAGGTTTAGAACCTAATTCTAATGTTGCCGTTATAGGTTGTGGTTTAACTGGAAGTGAGTTGATAGGTTGTTTATTAGATAAAAAAAAATTTAATATTACTGCAATAGATGGATTATCAGGTCCGTTACAAATGTTTAATAAATCTAATATAAATAAAACATTGGATTTATGGAAAACAAATAATATTAACATAATTTTTAATAGTTTTGTTAAACACATAGAACCGTCAACTATTTACTTTAAAGATAATAAGGTAGAGTATGATTTGGCAATTTGGTGTGGTGGAGTAAAAATCTCTCCACTATCACAACTAATAAACAAAAAATTAAATTTGGAATCTAGACGAGGTATTTTGGTAAATCCTTATTTGCAATTTCAAAAAAATGCGTTTGCAATAGGTGATTGTGCGGATGCGGGTGTTTTTCCTACGGCGCAAAATGCAACACAACAAGGAATATATTTAGCCCAGAGGTTTAATAATAATTTCAACGATGATCTAGAATACAATTTTAAAGACAAAGGAAAGTTATGCTATATTGGAGAGAAAAATAGTATATTTGAAAATAAATTTATTTCTATTACAGGAAAAGCCGGTTATTTTATAGGAAAGATGATACATTTTTATAATAATTAACGAAGAATAATATCACACATTAATATATATGTGTGGTATTATTGCAGGAATTTCCCCCCAAGTTGTAGAGATATTACTTTTAGGTTTAAAACAATTACAGAATCGTGGATATGATTCTGCTGGAATTACAACGGTTGTAGATAATAAATTTCAAACAACTAAATATGCATCTGGAGAGAATTCTGCTTTAGAAAGATTAGATAAAGAAAAAGATAAACATATAAACGCATCTATAGGAATTGCTCATACCAGGTGGGCTACTCATGGCCCTAAAACAGACACGAATAGTCATCCCCATTTAAGTCAATCAGGTAATTTTGTTCTAGTCCATAATGGTATTATTGAGAATTATTTGGAATTAAAAGAGGAGTTAAAAAAAAATAATATAATTTGTGTTTCAGAGACGGACACTGAAGTTATTGTAAACACGATTGAGTTAAATTATTTACTTGAAAAAAATGTTGAAAAAGCGATCGAAAAAACATTAAGCCAGTTGGAAGGGACCTGGGGATTGGCTATTTTATCTCAGCATGAAACAAACGTTATGTATTGTACTAGAAAAGGAAGTCCACTTTTAGTGAGTGTAAATGGTAATATAGGGTTAGTAGCGTCTGAACAAACTGCTTTTTGCAATAAAACCAATAATTACATAGTGTTAGAAAATCATGATATTTGCAAGTTAGAGTTAAAAAAAGAGAAAGTTATAATGACTACCCGTAATACCTATGATAAAATAGCCGTTAAAAATAGTAATTTATCGTTGACACCGTTCCCATTTAAACATTGGACAGAAAAAGAGATTTATGAGCAAGTAGACTCGTCATTAAGAGCCATTAGTTTAGGAGGAAGGTTGTTATCAAATAATAAAGTAAAATTAGGCGGTTTATCTGAACAAAAAGAACAATTATTACAAGTAGAAAATTTAATTTTATTAGGATGTGGGACATCTTATTTTGCAGGTATGTGTGGTAAGAAATATTTTAAAGATTTATGTGTATTCAACTCAATACAAGTGATTGATGGCGCAGAGTTTGAATTAAATGACATACCAAAAAAAGGAAAAACAGCATTGGTTTTGCTTTCTCAATCTGGAGAGACAAAAGATCTTCATCGTTGTTTAGAAATGTGCAAAGTCACAGATGTAATAACGATAGGTGTTGTAAATGTTGTTGATTCTTTAATAGCACGAGAGGTTGATTGTGGTTGTTATTTGAATGCGGGTAGGGAAGTAGGTGTTGCTTCTACAAAATCATTTACATCGCAAGTTATTATTTTGTCGATGATGGCTATTTGGTTTGCTCAAACACATGATATAAATTTACAAAAACGAAAAAAACATATCAAAGATTTAAGAAAACTTTATTTAGATATTGAAAAAACTTTAGAAAAAAATGATATTGATACATTACTTACAATATTTGACAAACAAAATAATTGTTTTATTTTAGGAAAAGATAAAGCAGAAGCAATTGCACAAGAGGCAGCGCTTAAAATTAAAGAAATATCTTATATTCATGCTGAGGGATATAGTTCTAGTAGTTTGAAACATGGTCCATTTGCACTTTTAGAAAAAGATTTTCCGGTAATTTTAATTTCTCCTGAAAATAAATATTTTGCGAAAAATATGAATGCGTATGAAGAAATAAAAAGCAGATATGCAAAAATTATTTTAGTAACAAATAAAGAAAATTTAAATTTACCTAATACTATTTTGGTTGAAAAAAATGAATCTTATGGAGATCTTTTATGTGTTATTCCTTTACAATTACTGGCTTTTAAATTGTCTCTTTACAAAGGATGTAATGCAGATATGCCTAGAAATTTAGCAAAAGTTGTTACAGTTGAATAGTTATCAATAAAAAAAATAGTAAATTTAAATATAGAATATACAATTATATAATGATAATTATAATACCTATTGGAGGCATTGGTCAAAGATTTAAAGAAAAAGGTTATAAAAAACCAAAAGCATTAATTGATGTTTGTGGAAAACCTATAATATCATATTTATTAGATAACTTAAATACTGATAGCATAGATTATATATTTATTCCGTATAACAAAGAATATAAAAAGTATATATTTGAAGATTTTTTAATTAAACAATATCCAAAAATAACTTTTAAATTTTTTTGCCTAGAAAATAATACTAGAGGTGCTGCAGAAACTATTAATATTTTGTTATGTAAAATGATATCTGAACAAATTATATATCCTATTAATATGATAGATCAACAAAAAATGTTCGATAAACCAATATTATGTTTAGATAGTGATAATTTTTATTTATGTGATATAGTTAAAAAATGGAATGGTGAAAATTGTGTATTTACTTTTAAAGATTACATAACAAAACCAATATTTTCATATACAAAAATAGATAAAAATAATTTAATACTTGATATAAAAGAAAAAGATAAAATTTCAAATAATGCATGTACAGGTGCATATGGATTTAAATCTTACTATGAACTTTTTGATTATACTCAAAAAATTATTAAAGAAAACAAAACTCAAAAATCAGAATTTTATACAAGTGGAGTAATAAAAGAGATGTTAATTGATGGACATAGTTTTAAAAATATTGAAATATTAAACAAAAATTATTTTTCCTTAGGAACACCTAAACAAGTTAACGAATATGAAAACCCTTTTATTTTTGATTTAGATGGAACATTAGTAGATACAGATGATATATATATAAGTGTTTGGAATGATATTATGAAAAAATACAAATTAACAGTAGATGATAACTTTTTTAAATTTTTTATTCAAGGAAAAAATGATATAATATTTCTTAAAGAAATATTTCCAAAAATAGATATTAAAGAAATTAATAAAATTAGTGAACTTAAAGATAATTTATTTATAAAATATTTGGAATCTTTTGAAAAAGATATTATGATAGATGGATCAAAAGAATTTATCCAAAAAAATAAAAATAGAAGAATGGGGGTTGTAACAAGTTGTAATAAAAAATCTGCCGAATTTATTTTAAAAAAAATAAATTTACAAGATTATATACAATTTCTGATTGCATCAGAAGATTGTAATAAACATAAACCAGATAAAGAACCTTATCAAAGAGCAATTGATATTTTACAATGCGATAATAATAATTGTACTATATTTGAGGATAGTAATTCTGGTTATAAAAGTGCAAAATCATTAGGCAATACTGGTATATGTTTAATACTAAACAGTAAATCATCAGAATTTATTATCAATTCAAATGAATATAAAATAAAAAGTTATAATGATTTTAATATTAATAGTTTTGAAAATAACAATAAAATAGATATTAAAGAATTAATAATGAAAAAGTTACATAAAATACCAATTAAAGATATAGTAATAAATGCTAATGATCTGAAAACAGGATATATATGTGACATTAAATCATTAAGTTTAATTTTAAACGATAGTGTTGAAAATATTGTGATTAAGATTGAAAATGAAGAAAATGAATTATCAAATGTTGCTAGAAAAATTAATTTATATAGCAATGAAATATATTTTTATGAAAAAATATCAAACATAGTAAATCTGGGAGTACCAAAGTTTTATTGTTCATTTGTTATAGATAATAAAAAAACTATTTTATTAGAAAATCTTAATAATTATAAAGGTAACTTTAATCTTAATTTAAATAAAAACATAGATTTAATTTTATCAGTTGTAAAAAATATATCTGACATGCATAATAGATTTTATTTTAAGAATGAAGAAGAAATTATACCTATAATGAAAAATGTATTTAATATAAAAGAAATTAAATACTATAAAGAATTAGTTAATATAAGATTTAAAAAATTTTTGAAAAATAATAGTATGTTATTGACTAGTAAAGAAAAAAATATATTGAATAATATTTACAATAATTACAGTTTATTAATAGATAAATCTGGAAATTTCCCCTTAAATTTCTGTCATGGAGACTTGAAATCTCCAAATATTTTTTATAAAGTAAATTCACAAAAAACAGTAACGCCAATTTTTTTAGATTGGCAATATATACACTTAAATAAAGGCGTAAGTGATATTGTTTTTTTACTAGTTGAAAGTACAAATTTTAATGAAGATTGTATAAACCTTGTACTTAAATACTATTATAATAAATCAATAATGTATGAAAACTTGGATGATTTAATGTTTGATTTTAAGTTATCATTGTGTATATTCCCTTTTTTTGTAATGGTTTGGTTTAATAGTGAGAATAGAGATAATTTATTAGATAAAGTTTTCCCTATAAAGTTTATGAAAAATACTTTGAAATTTTATAATAAGTTTTTAGATGACCAATTCTTTAATTCTATAAATTAAATTCATAGATATGAAAAAATATGAGATATATTAGCAATAAACTAAGTTTTGTTATATAATTAGTTAAATTTACAAATCAATAATTTATTGTTTTCAATTGACTATTTTTCTATATTTAATTTAGCAAAAGTTGTTACAGTTGAGTAAATAAAATTATTTGTAATATATCATATATTTCTTTATATTATATGATATCTATAATTGGGTTAGGATTTGTAGGAGGTTCAATGGTTAAGAGTTTTAAAATGAAAGGATTTCAAGTTAAAGGATATGATAAGTTTAACGAATCTGATAGTTTTGAAGAGTGTTTAGATAGTGAAATCATGTTTTTAGCCCTTCCAACTATTTTTAATAGTGAAACAAATACTTATGATAAAGAACCTATGCATGAAACTTGTAAGAAGTTAGTTGAAAATAATTATAAGGGTTTAGTAGTTATTAAATCAACAGTTGAACCTGAAACTACAAAAATATTTTCTGAAAAATATAATTTACGGTTAATTCATAATCCTGAGTTTTTAACTGCTGCAACCGCGTTTGAGGATTTTCACAATCAAAAGCATATTGTTTTGGGAAAAGGACCAAATGTTGATAATATTGATAACTTGATAGAATTTTACAAAAAGGGTTATCCTGATGCTGAATTTTCAATATGCACATCAACTGAAAGTGAATCAATGAAAAGTTTCGTAAATTGTTTTTATGCCACAAAGATACAATTTTTTAATGAATTGTATTTGCTGTGCCAGTCGATGGGATGTAATTATAATATTATACGTGATCTTATGCTTAAAAATAAATGGATTAATCCAATGCATACAGATGTTCCTGGAATTGATGGTAAGTTAAGTTATGGGGGTTATTGCTTTCCAAAAGATACAAATGCTCTTTTACAGTTTATGAAAACTAAAAATACAAATCATAATGTCTTAGAGGCAGTAATTAATGAAAGAAACGAGATGCGTAATGATCACACAAATGTTAAGTTAGTTAATAAAAAATCTAAAAAAGTATGGACAAGAGAAATGTTACTAAAAGAGTTAGATAAGTTTAATAATAATAAAGCACAAACTTTATAAATTATAACTTGTTATGTCTATGTGATTAATATTGTAATAGAAAAATTATATGTCATATAATTTTTTGCTTAAAATTATATGTTTTCATATTATATAATGAAAACATATATTGGAATTTATAAAATACCTGCTATATGGGATAGATTACCAAAAGAAAAATTTTTAAAAAAAGATAAAATAGATTTTGTTTTATCTAATAATGTAAAAGAAATTAATGAACATAAATATCGAATAACAAACACAAAAAATAATATTTATTTTGAATTATTCAAAAATTCAATAAAAAATGTAAAATGTGATATTTATCATTATATATTTATTGATGAAAGTATTAAAAAAAATATTAAAACAAAAATAGATGATATAAATGTTTGGATTTTAAAAAATCACGAAGATTTATGTTATTTTATGAATAAAGATGCGTATTTTTTAAGAGGGAATTATTTAAACTACTATAATAATTTTATTAAAAATGATTGTTATATATTATTTTATCCTGCAACTTCTATTTGTTTTAACTATAAATGGAAAAAAACGGGTAAAATTGTAAAAAGGGGAGAAAAATTTAAACTAAAAGATATATTTAAGTATTCTACAAAAAACTTTCCTGAAAATCATAATTTTTATAAAAAAATAAGTATAGTATACGTTCATGAAGATAAAGAATATAATAGAATTTATAAAGAGACTAAACAAACCGAATTATTATATAAACCAGCATGTTCAATATTTAAAAAAATAGAAACCTCAAAAATATATGATTTCATATTTATAGCGGATGCTACACAAAGTACAAAAAATCACGATCTAATGTTTAGTTTTATCAATTATTGCGAATTAAAAAAAATGAAAATAAAATTTTTATACATATCAGATTTAAATCTTTTGAAAGAAAAATATAAAAACTTTATTGATGATAATGATTTGGTTTATGTTAGATTGAAATATGATAATTATTTAACTCCTAATGAGATGTGTAAATATATGAATAAATCGAAAAATAATTTGATATTTTCTGGAAGAGATGCGTATCCACGGACTATTAGTGAAACATTAGAGTGTGGATGTTTTAATATTATTTTAGATACCTTAAGCGATGGTAAATATGCAATCAATGAAAAAAATGGTATTATTTTAGGTAATAAAAATTGGGAGTTAATTTTAAAAGAAAAAAATTCATTAAGTTATGTCAGTAATGACGAAATATGGGGTAATATTTTATTGCATTGTAAATAAAAAGTTAGGAGATGGGGTGATATATAATAAAATTATTTGTATATTTTATTATAATATACAAATATATATGAATAAAAACAAGATTACTGCTTATAAAAGTTTTACGTTTGATTATAATTGTTTAGAAACATTAATAAACGAAACAGTTAAAAAATTGCGCGGGGTAGATCGAGAGAGAGAGAATACTATTAAAGATTGGTATATTTTTTTTAAAACCAATATTAATTTTGAATTATATAATAAATATATGCATAAATATACAAGCAATATTGCAACCATTAGGTTAGGTAATGGTGTTGATATTATTAAATATTTTGATTTTAATAGATGGATATGTAATAAGGTTAACATTTTCAAATTCTTGAATAAATATGTTAATTTTCATGGTAAAAATGTTTATGATATTGGGAGTGGATTTGGACATTTTCCTTTAATTTGTAAATCTTATGGGGCAAATATAGTTGTAGGATCTAATATTCCATATGGTAATAAGAAATATCAAGAAGGAGAACTTTTTCACAATATATGCGAATCTTTTAATTTAAAAACAGATGTGTTATATGTTAAACCAAAAACACCAATAATTCTAGATATGAAATATGATTTTATTACTTTTTTAATGCCCAGATGGTTTCATCGATTCACAATTGAAGAGTGTATTTTTTTCATTAATGATATGAAAAAAAATAATTTGACTAAAGGTGGGAAAATTATTTTCGAATGTGGCAATGGTGGTAAGAATAAATATGAATATCTAGAGAAAATATCATTAGCATCATGTTGGTGCGATGGGGATGAAAAACCATATAAACCAAATACACCAAAAACTAAGTCCAGATTTTATATTATATAAAAATAAGTTTGATATTAAATTTACAATTTATAAAAATAAATTTAATATATTTTTATAAATTTAATTGTCAAAATGCAATACATAAAGGTCGTAATTATAAATTATCAGAAGTTAAATATTATTTATCTCATCCTAAAAATTAGGTGCAAACTTATAAAATATTTGATTAGGTCGGCGTTTTAAATGTTCAAATATGTAATATAATTATATAAGTTGATTTATTTTGTTAGTTAATACACTAACCATTGTTTTATTATCGTTATAGTATTCATCACTATAGAATGGGTTGTTTTTAAAATATTTGTAATTTTTGTTGTGATTTGTATTTAAAAATGATGTAACCGCATGATATAAATTATTATCATTTTTTTTAATATTTTCATCATTATATGTTATACCATATAAAAATTTAGATTTATTATCCATAATATTAAATATATTTTTATCATTGATTTCTGGAACAATCGAATATTTTAAACTCTTTGCATTTCCTATAAATAATTCATTTGGATTATAATTATTATTTTTAATATATAATAATGGTATATCATATAAATATAATAATTCAAATATGCTTGTGTGTGCCGAAAAATTTATACCATAATCAGTATATTTAAATACTTCAAGTATAAACTGATCTTCTACTATATTTAAACCTTCATATAATTTTAAAATATCATCAATACTATTAAACTTACTTTTATCAATATTTATATCTCTTTTTTTAAAATTAAACTCTTTATTTTTTATATATACATTTGACGGATGGATTCGTAAAATAACATTATAATCTTTACTCAAAAATGAAATCAAATTTTTTAATTTATTTGTTATAATATACTGAGTTTCAACGCTATAATATTTAAAGTTTATGTCCCATAATCCTATGAATTTAAAAAGAAAAATAGTAACAGTTTTTTTTTTAATATCTAAATTGTATAAATTAAAAAAATCATTTTTTGATAATACATTTCTACTTGTTATTCCATATTTTATTAATGGCATTTGAAAATTGTTTGGAAAAAAATTATTAAATTTATCGAACCAATTATACTTATTTTTTATAATTGGATTATAACCGCAGTAAAGAGAATTCCAAAAATATTTTGGAATATTACTATATCGAGTAATTTTAGGTATGTAATCAAGTGCATGATTGTGACTTAATAACATAAATTTATACTTGTTAAGTAATTTATTGATCAAACTTTCTGATTTATCTCTTATATAATTATAAAATCTATCATCTCTATTTCCTAATAATATAACTTTATATTTATCTGGAAAATTATCCAGTAATAAATAATTATTACTATGATCTAACAGTATATTATTATTGAAAAACAATTCTTTTAAATTATATATATCAATAGAACAAATGTTGTTCAAATTATTTATAACTAACAATATATTTATTTTATTTTTAGTAAATTCGTTAAATTTATCAATAACATTTTTTTCTAATTCTTCATTATTATCTTTGCATTCATAAAATTTATGATTTTTTGTATAAAACGAAAGAATATCATCATTATATGAAAATTCTATATCATATTCTATATTATCAATATATTCAGACAATTGAAAAATACTAACCAATTCTAAAAAATATATTGGAACCGTAATATTATATTGTTTAATACAATCTATTGTATTTTTTTTAAAAGTAACTTCATTAAATTCTTCTTTATCATGGTGATAATAAACAATATTACTATTTAAATAAAAATATGTAAAATGATTTATACAGATTTGGCGAAAATGTTCTTTCATATATATATATATATATATATATATATATAATAATTTTGTGTATATATATATATATAGTTATACAGACTATATTAGTTATGTAATAGGTAGTAATTCTGTATTAAATACATCTTTTATAGCATCAAAAAATATTTTGTGAGATAATAATCCTCTATCATATTTACATAGGCTTGTTTCTTTGTGTAATAATAAATTTTTATATTCGGTTTCAAAATAAATGGAAGTATGTAAAAAATTTTTGGTAATTTTGGAAACTAACCTATTATTTTCATAATGTAAAAATGATATTGCATCATCAACTTTAATACAAAGTTGATGTTGATTTTCAGTGAAAGTTATACAAAGATTTTCATCTTTATCCGAACATGATATATTAATATTATCATTATATAATTTACCATAAATTTCTTTAAAATTATTTCGTTTAGAATCGATAATATCAGATTTGGCTTCAAAATTAAGTGAAAAATCCTTTATGAAATGTAATATAAATACAATTAAATGAACAGAATTACATAATAATCCCCATCTACCACCAGAAATATTTATTTTTGGATTTGTGAATAGATTAAATAAATCAGTATCATAAACATATCTAGAATGAGTAGATATAAATGTGTTACAATTTTTGAATTTTTTGATTAATACGTCATATTCTTTAAATTGTTGCATACTTTGAAAAGTAACTTTTTCTAATACCATATTAGAAATATATTTTATTTTATTGTTTTTAATTATATTTTTAACTAACATTAATCGTACATCTGAACATGTCGCAATAGTACAAATATCAAAATACGGTTCTGTAATTTCATTTACATCTTTATAAAAATGAACATTTATATTGTCATAATTTTTAATATAATTCTTTGCTTTTTTTATATTATCGTCGCTTAATTCTATAATATGTATATTTAATGGTAAATTTGTATTAGAAAATGCGTTCAAGTGACGATATCCTATATTACCACACCCAATTAATAATATATTATAATAACCAGGGGGTTGTCCTACCATTTTATGGAAAATTTGTAAGTTATTATAATGATTTTCGATAGTTAGTAGATTTTCTTTATCTGTAATAAATGAATTTATTTGTTTATAATAACCTGGTTTATAGATGGTATCTATTTCATTTCTCTTAATTAATTCTTCAGTACCATCTATATTTATTATTTTCAAATCTTCTAATGGTTGATATGATAAAATTTTACCAGATTCCAAATATAATTCAATCTTCCATTTACCACTTTCTGACCAGTCACCATTATATTCAAATTCAATATCATTTTTTGTTATACCACTACCATAAAAAATACAGGCTTTTTTATGATATTCTAATTCACCATAACCATCAATATCCAATACATTTAATGTATTGGGAATACCTGTTAAGAAAAATGCCAAATCAACAACATGTGTTGTCATAATTGTAAAATAATTTTCCATTAATTCTTTTTCATATACTTTTGATATTTCATTTAATTTATATTCATTTATACATAAATTTAATTTTTTTATTTTATCATTTTTTATTATCTCTTTACCTTTAAGTACGGAACTATAAAACCGTCTATTATATGCTATAAAAATATTTATATTTTTTTTAATATACAAAATTTCTTTTATTTGATATGTATATAAGCACCCGGGTTTCTCAATAAAAATATGGTTTAAATCTTTACATTTTGTAATACACAATTTTAAATGACTAAATAATAAATTTATTGGCGTAGCAATTATAATATTTTCATAACTATTATTAAAATTAAAATTTTCAACTCCACCAGAATAACATACACAATTATATTTTTCTGAGATATGGTTTGATTTTTTAATTGTATTTCCTATAACTTCATATTTAATATTAAACTCTATTAAACATTTCATATATTCTTCCGCAATTAATCCGGTACCAATTATTAAAAACATTATATAATATATAATTAAAATTAATTATACAAAAAAATAATTGTTATTTATATGTTTAAATAGTTTATGTAATAATTTTTAAAACATTTATTGCGTTTTTAAGTGAGTTATTGTCAAAATTTTTATTTCGGACACATTTGAAAAAATGTTTTAATTCATTTAATAATAAGTTTTCTTTTTCATAAGTAAACTTTTTATGAAAGTTATTTTCTTTATATAAATTTATTATATTTTCTATAAAATCAACTAATATTGTACCTTTACTTCCGATTATTTCTAGGGTTCTATTATTTCTAATATTTATCATATCAATGCTTATATAAGCCATTATATTTTTAAATTCCAATGTAATTAATGCAGTATCTTCGACATTAATTTCTAAATTAGATAGTTTTTTTTTAACAACTCCTATGTTTAAAGGATAGTCGTTTAATATGGAAAGCACAAAATCAACTTCATGACTAAGTTCTAAAATTACACCCCCTCCCAACTCTTTTTTTGCACTTACACAATTTCTATAATCACGATCTCGCCATTGTGGTAAATATTGACCAGTATTAAATTTAATTAAATGAATATTTCCAATGGTTTTAATTAAGTTAATAGTTTTAACGAATAAAGTTGAATACTTTAATAAATAACCAACATGTATTACATTATTATATTTTAACAATTTATTTGTATTAAATAAATTATTTGATAATGGTTTTTCTATTAAAATAGGTATGTTTCTATCAAGAAAATAAAATGCGGTTTCTAGATGAAAAGGTGCGGGATTACAAATAATACCATAATTAATATCTTTAGGTAATTGATTTAATTTATTTAACACTAAAGCATTTTCAACATTTATATTTCTTTTTGATATTATATATATATTTATATCTCTAAAATTTTCAATAATAGTATTATAATATTTTTTTCCAAATGATCCAAAACCAACAATACAAATTTTGTACATATTTTTGTTATATATATATATATATATATGAAAATTATAGGTTTTATATTCGCTCGTGGAGGTTCAAAAGGAGTTCCAAAAAAAAATATCAGAATGTTGGGAGATATACCATTAATAGCACACTCTATACGTGAAGCAAAGAAATCAAAATATATACATGATATTTTTGTATCAACTGATTCTGTTGAGATACAAGATATTTCTATTAAATACGGTGCAAAGGTTCCATTCCTCCGCCCATCTTGTTTAGCAGAAGATAATAGTAGTGAATTAGATGCTTGGGTTCATATGGTAAAAAATATTGATGAATTTGATATTTTTGTATCTCTACCAACTGTTTCACCAATGAAGACGTATAAAGATATAGATGCATGTATAGAAGAATATTTAAAAGAAAAACCAGAAATTTTAATAACAGTCAATAAGTCAACAAAGTTTCCCGGTTTTAATTTAATTCAGGTAGATGAAAACAATTATGTTAAACAAAATACAAATGGTTACAACATCACAAATCGCCAAAAATCAGAATATTTTGACATTACAACTGTTTGCTATGTATCTTCGTCGGAACTAATAAAAAAAAAAGCAACTACGAAAGGTATTTTGTCTAGTTTTGATAAAATATTAGCATATGAAGTTTCACATGAATGTGGGATAGATATTGATACTGAAATTGATTTTTTATGTGCTGAAAAAATATATGAAACAAATATAAAAAAAAATTTAACATTCAGTATTAAAGATGCTATAAATTTAAGTAGCAAAATTGCAATTGTTACTGGTGGATTTGGACATATTGGAAAGAAAATTGTTGAATCACTTATTGAATGTTTTTGTAAGATTATTGTTATTGATATAAATGATTTAAAGTTTAATAATGACGATATGATTTTCAATGAAAATAATATTGATTTTTATAAGGTGAATATAGAAGACGAATGTGAAATAATAAAATTTGTTAATGGTGTTCAACAAAAATATGGTAAAATAGATATATTGATCAACTGTGCTGCTCTTGTTGGTACTTCTAACCTAGAAGGTTGGGCAGTTCCATTTGAATTACAAAGTACAATTGCGTGGGATAAATGCCTAAATATTAATACACGAGCACCATTTATATTAACACAAAAATGTATCCCATTATTAAAAAAGTCTAATTCAGGAAGTGTAATTAACATTAGTTCAATTTATAGCAATCATGCACATAATTTTAATTTTTACGAAAATACAAAAATGGCATCACCTATAGCATATTCTGTAAGTAAAGCAGGAATGAATGCTATGACACGTTATCTTGCAAGTCTTTATGGAAAAGATAATATACGTTTTAATAATATAATATTAGGAGGAATCGAAAGAAACCAACCAAAGAATTTTGTCGATAAATATGAAGCAATGGTACCATTAAAGCGTATGGGAGTAGAAGATGATATCAAAGGAACTATTATTTTTTTATCAACAGATTTATCAAAATATGTAACTGGGCAAGATATAAATGTTGATGGTGGTTATTCTATTTTATAAATTATTCTTTAAATAAAATATAATTTTTTTTAATGTCTTTAAATATTAAATTTGGTGAAATACCAAAAACAATTTTATTTTCAATCAATCCAGCATTATAAACTTGTGTTCCAAAACTTAAAACAACCGTACCTTTTATTTGTGTATTTCCTAATAAAGAACTTTTTGAATACATTATTAAATTTCCATTTATGTTTGGGTACATGATGATAGAATCAGATTTACTTCCTCCAATTGTACATTGTTGGTAAATTTGTAACGATGAGTTATCACTAAATGTTGCATTTCCTATAATAGTCCCTTGAGGATGCTCAAAATGAGTTTTTAATGGTAATTTAACAGTATATAACACATTAAGACATGTATCTATAATATTAAGGTAATATACTTTATCAGCAATTATTTTATATTGTATTTTTTTATTATCTAAAACATTTATATCAATGCTTTTTAAATAAGCATTACGATATAATTGATAATATACTAAACACATTTGACAATTATTTGCAACTGTAATAATAATATTATGGTGATTGTCCTTATTGTATTTTGATTTTACAAATGATAATTGTTTAAATGTTGTATTTAATGATTCGTCTAATATATCTTTTATATCTGATATATTTAAATCAACTGTTTCTAATCTTTTTTGTAAAAAATTTAAAAAAGTATCTTTATTTGGAATAAAAATTTTCATTTATATATATATAAATGAAAACTATTTGTATTATAACCGGTACAAGGGCAGAATACGGATTATTAAAAGGACTTATGAATGAAATAAAAAAAAGTAAAAAATTCAAGTTGTTAATATTTGTTACTGGAACTCATTTAGAAAAAAAATATGGAAATACTTATAAAGTAATAGAGCATGATGGGTTTATTATTGATGAAAAAATACCAATGGATTTGAATTCAGATACATCACATGGTATAATTAAATCAATGTCTAAAGAAATGTATGGTTTAGCAGAATGTTTTTCGAAATATGATATAGATCTACTAGTAATATTAGGTGATCGTTATGAAATGTTAGTTGCTACCCAAGTAGCATTGATCAATAATGTTGATATTGCACATTTATCAGGTGGTGATGTAACTGAAGGGGCATACGATGATGCTATTCGCCACTCTATTACAAAAATGGCAAAATATCATTTCGTTACATGTGAAAGTTCTTATAATAATGTAATTTCTATGGGAGAAAAGAAAGAAAATGTTTTTTTAGTTGGTAATCCGGGTATGTATGATATATTAAACTTTATACCTATGAATAAAGAAATGTTTTATAAAAAATTAAAAATAAAAAAACGGGAGAAAAATATACTAATTGTTAATCATAGTGAAACATTATTATCAAAAGAGCAAAATCAATTAAATATGGATATTTTATGTGATACATTAATAAACATTAAAAAATTTCAAAATACAAATATTATATTTATTCATTCAAACGCAGACAATGGACATAAGTATATATTTAATAAAATTACTATTATGGTTAATAACTATGAAAATATACATGCATTTACATCTTTAGATAGAGAAACTTACTTAAATATTATTTATTATTCTGATTGTTTTATAGGTAATTCTTCAAGTGGTATTTGTGAAGTACCATTGTTAAAAAAAGTAACATTCAATTTAGGTAATAGACAAAAAGGTAGAGCATGTGGTAATAGTGTTATTCATATAGATTATAATAAAGAAAACATATTATATTATATTAATAATATACCAAAAATAGATAACATTACATATCCATATATTACAAAAAATTCAAATAAAGAAATATTAAAAATTTTTAATAAAAAATTATAAATATTTTATTATTATAATATATACATATTAATATATGGTATATATTTTAGCCGAAGCAGGTGTTAATCATAATGGTTCATTAAAATTAGCATATGAAATGGTTGATATAGCCAAAACGTCTGGCGCAAATGCTGTTAAATTTCAAACATTTATATCAGAAAAGGTAATGACTCCCGATGCTGAAAAGGCAGAATATCAAAAAGTCAATACTAAGAATAATGATTCTCAAATATCTATGGTGAAAAAATTAGAACTATCATTTGATGATTTTACTAAATTAAGCGCATATTGTATTGAAAAACAAATTGAATTTATATCAACCCCATTTGATTTAGAGAGTGCTGAATATTTAAATTCAATCAATGTACATACATTTAAAATTGGATCGGGTGATTTAACTAATTTTCCTTTATTAAAAAAGGTTGCTTCATTTAAAAAAAAGATAATTCTATCTACAGGAATGGGTTCTATGGAAGAAGTTGAAAACAGTGTAAATTACTTAAAAAAAAATGGATGTGAAGAACTTGTTTTATTACATTGTGTATCTTGTTATCCAACTCAAAATGAAGATTTGAATTTGAAATGTATTCAAACAATGAAAAATAAATTTAATATAGATGTTGGTTTCTCAGATCATACAATTGATTTCAAAGCTTCTCTATACGCAATTTGCATGGGTGCAAATTATATTGAAAAACATTATACATTAGATAAAGAAATGGAAGGTCCTGATCACAAGGCATCGTTAAATCCGGAAGAATTAAATGAATTCGTATCTTTAATACGAGAATGTGAAGTAATAATGGGAGATGGTATCAAAAAATGTAGAGATGCTGAATTAAATACAAAATCTGTAGCACGCAGATCATTGTATTTTTCACGCGCTATGAAAAAAGGAGATATTATCAATGAAGATGATTTGATTCCTTTACGACCCAATTCCGGAATATGTGCATCACATTTTGAAGAATTTATTGGAAAAACATTATTAGTAGATGTATCATATTTAACACCATTAACTTATAACATGGTATAAATTTGATAAACAATTATATATATTTATTATTTTTCAATATTTCTAAAGACGATACATCTATACAATAAATATTACGGTTTTTATCTATACTTTTTCTTTCCTGAAAAGAATCGTCAATAAATATTGAATTATTTTTTATATAATAATTTTTTGATTTATTATCTTTAATCCAGTGTATTTCTGTAAATAATTCTCTGTTAATTTTATATTTATTTAAAGAATTAAACAAATTATATTTGTGTCTGGTAATCAAATATATATTTTTATTTTTATTAATAAATTTATATATTATACCAATTATGTCTATATTTACTTTATCATTTATAATAAGTGTATCATCAAAATCAATGTATAAATGTTCAATATTATTAAACGAAATATCATAATAATTTGTATAAATTTTTAATGTATTAATATCATGAATTGGTAATTTTTCTATTTCTACATCTTTATCTTGATGTATAAATAATGATAATAACGTCATATTAATTCCATAATTTCTTAATATATTTGATGCACCTGGTAATCTAGTTGATATTTCTAATAATGTTAATTCATTATTTTTATTGTATTTTACTTGAAAAAACCATGAACCCTTAAATTCTAATACGTCATTAATTTTACAAGCAATATTATTAACCTTAATATTTAATTCTTCATTATTTATAATTTTTGTCCCTATGCTCAATCCATTTGAAACTATAGTTCTTTCGCGAACTATAGAACATAATAATTTTCTATTTTTATCTGTTAAACATTCTATAGTATACTCTTTTCCTGGTAAAAATTCACAAATAAGGTGATTTTCCGTAAATTTTTTATATAATTCTTCTTTATTAGAAATTTTATACGAATCTACTGCACCAGCACCTTCATCGGGTTTAATAAAAACAGGAAATGAAAATTTATCATTAATTTTAAAAGTATTAGGTACACGTATATGACCCTTTAAAATATTATAAGTAATATCTTTAGATCTTGCTATTTTGGAAGTTTCAAACGGAGATGTTATTACCTTTACACCTAAGTATAATTCTAATTCTTTAAGTATAAAAACGGTATTATCATCTCCAGGAATAATATAATTTATATTATTTTGTAAAACATATTCTTTAAGATTACTATTAAAATCTTTATCTTTATAAGATAAAAATTCACTGTAATTGTTATATAAGTAATATCCTCTAGATTTTGCATGTAAATTTAATCCATATAAATTTATATTTTTTATATTTTTTAAAGAATCATATATTTCAATTGATATACCGGTTGAACATGGAATAACTAAAATATTGTCATTCATATTATCATCTGTAACTTTATTCATTTTTATAATATATACATAGATATTTTTTAATTACACTAATACTTTCCTCTGCCTTTTCTTCACTAACTGTTGGATCACACAATAATAAAATTGCGCTATCAAATAATTGTTTTGTTACGCTTAGTTCGGTCTTTGGTTTAAATTGTACTAGAGCATTCTCTTTATACACTTCACTACATGAACCTATTTGACAAAAAATATTTTCTTCATTAATTTTATGGATTAACTCATCGCGAGAAATACTAAATTTTGATGTATCTATAAAAAAATAATATTTATAATATGAATGATATACATTGTCTGGTGGGATGGTTAATCTCACTCCTGGACAGTCTTTCAATGTATTATTATAAATGGAGGCAATTTTTCGTCTATGATCAATCCATTCTTCTAATACATCTAATGCATCAATACCAATTACTGCTTGCACTGGCATCATCCTCCAATTTGTACCAATATTTTCATGTAACCATCTAAATCCAGGAGGATGTTCTGTATTAAAGACAGTATCATAACCTTTTCCATGATCTTTTAAAGACCATGCTAATTTATATAAATGGGGACAATTGGTAGTCACCATACCTCCTTCACCACCAGTTGTAATAATTTTATCCTGACAAAAAGACCAAGCATTAATATCCCCCCATGTGCCTACACTTTTATCATTGTATTTTGCACCATGGGCTTGAGCACAATCCTCTATAATATATATCCCTTTTTCACGACAATAATTACATATTTCTTTTAAATCACATGGCCAACCGGCAAGATGAACTAAAATAACCGCTTTTGTTTTATTTGTGATTGCCGTTTTTATTGTTTCTAGGGTTATATTTTGACTATTAATATCTACATCAACAAAAACAGGTTTTATACCATACCAAGCACAACATGATGCTGATGCTAAAAATGTTCTCGGTGTAACTATTACATTATCACCTTCTTTTAATCCTAGTGTTTTAATACATAATTCGAGAGCAACTGTTCCATTAAATACTGCTACCGCATAATTACAACCAAAATATTTTGCGAATTTTTTCTCAAATTCTTTTACTACTGGGTTATTCCATTGATTTAATTGCCCACTTTCAAGTACATTAGAAACAGAATCAATCATTTTTTGTGACATTTGTGGCCATTTTGACATAATATATATATATATATATATATATATATACAAACTCAAAAACTTCAAATATACGAAATAATATAAATATAGAAAATAATTGCTATATAGAAATCCAAAATATTCATAATAATTGCTATATAGAAATCCAAAATATTCATAATAATTTTTATATTGGAAATAATACAACTTTGATTATTAAATAATTCTAATTAGGTTTATATTCTGGAACAATTTTTTTAATTAAATCTTTTAATTCAGAGTTATTAGAATATTCAAAATTTATTATTTTAGAAAAAATAATAAAATATAGATTATAATCTATATTTTTATCATGTTTTAACTTCATGATTTTTTTATTTTCAGTTGGAATTATATTTTCTCCTTTACACAAAAGTTCTTCGTATAATTTTTCACCAGGTCTTAATCCTCTAATGTCAATATTATTATTATTACCGTATATTTTTATCATTTTTTTAGCCAAATTATAAATTTTAACTGGTTTACCCATATCAAATAATAGAATTTCACCTCCTCGCCCTAAATAGCATGAATATATAACCAATCGTGCCGCTTCAGGTATTGTCATAAAATATCTTGTAATATCACGATGAGTTACACAAAGATTTTGATTTGCATTAATTTTTTTTAAAAATGTTGGTATTACTGATCCATTAGATCCTAATACATTACCAAATCTTGTAGTTATATATTCACAATTAAAATTATTTTTGTTTAAATTATTTATATATAGTTCCGCAATTCTTTTACATTAACCCATAATATTTGTTGGATTAACCGCTTTGTCAGTAGATATCATAATAAATTTGTCTATATTATATCGTAACGATATATCTGCTATATTTTTAGTACCAATAATATTTGTTTTTATCGACTCTTCGGGAAAATATTCCATTAATGGCACATGTTTGTATGCTGCTGCATGAAATACTAATTTTATTTTATTTTTTAAAAAAATATCTTCTAATCTATTTTTATCACGAATATCTCCTAATATAAACTGAATTGGTGAATTGGTAATTCCTAAACCATAATCATTTCTTATTGCATTTCTTAAATCAAAAATCCCACATTCAGAACAATCAAATATGATTAAATTATGTAATCCTAAATTTAATAATTGTCTTGCTATTTCACTTCCAATTGATCCAGCACCGCCAGTAATTAATATTTGCTTATTTATAAAAAATTTTTTAATATTATTTAGATCTAATTGTATAGGTTTTCTGTCTAGTAATTTATTATAATCAATATCTTCGATTAATAATTTATTAACCTTTGGTTTAGAATAAAATTTAATTGTCATTTTTATTCCTTCATAAAAGTCTATACTAGGTTCATACCCTAATATTTTCGTTGCCTTATCAACACAAGCATTACTGTGAGGAATGTCCCCCGCTCTATTTTTACCTAATGTAGGAGCAATATTTGTATCCAATCCTTTATTAATTGCATCTACTAGTTCCAAAATTGTTATTCTTCCACCCGCACCAATATTAAAAACCTCTCCATAACTTTCTTTGTTATTTGTCGTTAATGCCTTAATATTTGCCTGAACTACATTATCTACATAAGTAAAATCACGAGAAAAACTACCGTCACCATTTATAGTTGGGCTATTTCCTTTTTTCATAATATCAATAAATTTTGGTATTACTGCAGCATATGCTCCATTTGGATCTTGTCGTGTACCAAAAACATTAAAATACCGAAGTCCGACACACTCCATTTCGTAACATTTTGAAAATACTCCTGCATACAGTTCATCAATTGCCTTTGTAACCGCATATGGTGAAAGAACATTGCCTGTATTTTCTTCAACTTTTGGGAGGACAGGATGATCGCCATATACTGATGATGATGATGCATATACAACTCTTTTTATACCCTCTTCTTTTGCAGTAATTAATATATTTAAAAATCCATTTACATTAGATATATGTGAAGATAATGGATCATTTATAGAACGAGGCACAGAGCCTAATGCTGCCTGATTTGTAATAACATCCATACCATTTACCGCTTTGCGACAGTCTTCTAATTTTGAAATATCACCATACATAAATTCTAAATTATCATATTTTTCTAAAAAAGGTTGTAAATTATTTTTATTTCCTGTAGAAAGATTGTCTATTACCCTTACTTTTTTAACATTATTTTTTAATAAATACTCTACAATATTAGATCCAATAAATCCTGCACCACCTGTTACTAATACACTTAAATTTGTTATTTCCATTTATGTAAATAACAAATAATTATTTATCTACAAATAATATAAATGAATTTTTATGAGAAATTTCCTAAATTTGATTGGAAATTCTACGTTTCAATATACAAAGATTTGCAATTAGCAAATATAGATACAGAATTTAAAGCAAAATATCATTATGCTAAATATGGATATCATGAAAATAGAAGAACACATAGAATTATTACAAAAACAGAAGATTTATTTAAGGTTTCTTTTGCATATTTTACAAATAATAATCCACAATGCTCTTTTAGTAGTGGTGTTAATGTTTTTAAATCTAGAATTTTGAAAAAATATAATTTAAAAGAATATTATGATATTTCAAAACCTTGTTTATTTTTTGGAATTTACAATGATCAAGATTTAATAAAAATTAAAAAACACAAAGGATTGCGTATTATTATTTGGTGTGGAGAAGATGCTAATTCTACAAATAAAAATTCTAATGAAACAATAAATGAAATAAAAAAATTAAATAATATTATACATATTTCTAAAAGCATTTCAACATATAGTTCGCTAATTGAAAAACAGATTAATAGCATACTTATAGATTACAATGTTGTTAATACTACATTATTTTATCCCATACCTAAAAATGAATTGGGAAATTCTATTTTTATTTTTAATGGACAGCATAACGGACGAGAACATATTTATGGAGATAAGTATTACAAAGAGGTTATGAAACTATTACCTAAATATAATTACATATTTAGTAATAATCTAAATGTTAAATGGGAAGAAATGCCAATTATTTATAAAAAATGTTTTATAATGTTAAGATTAACTAGTCATGATGGAAATGCAAATAGTGTGCAGGAATGTGAAGCAATGAATATACCTGTAATACATAATCAATCTGATTATGGATTAAAGTGGAAAACGATGAAAGATATTATTAATCACATTAATAATTTACAAATTTTTTGATTTACTGTTATTAAACGTATCTAATTCTTTTTCTAACATTTATCCTTTTCTTATTTCAGAATAATTCGAAAACATCTGTTGCTAAATTTATCTTTTCATATGATGGAATGTTGTAGTTTATTTCATCTACCGATAAAATATTATTAATATTATTAACCCATTCATTTATATCATAAACATCATTGCATAAGTATTTTTCTGGTAATAAATAGTGAAGCCCAACATTCGTGGATGTTATAACTTTACACCCGGATTTTAATGCTTCTAAAATGATAATCCCACCTGCTTCATAATACGAAGGTAATAATAAAATTTTACTTTTAGATAAATAATCAATAATTAAATTATTTGACAATCCTGTCATTATTTTTGTATTTTCAGTATTATTAAAACTATAACCAGTTTTATCAATATTATTTCCTATAATTATTTTTTTTAGATTTTTATATTTATTGAATATATTAAATACTAATTTTGGATTTTTAACAATTCTAGTCCAAGAACTACTTATGGTAATTAAATCAAATTCCTTATTATGATTATTATATGATATATTATTAGTTATGTTATACTTTTTAATAAAAACAAATGATTCAAATGTATAAAAATTTTTAAATTTATGTATATAATTTGGAAATAACCGTTCGTATATTTTTCGGGTATTAGGGGAATTTATAATTGTAAATGTACTATTTTTTATAGAATCTAAATTCATTTTGTGATTTTTTGTTGAAAGCATATGTGTTAAATCATATTCTTTATCATTAATAAATTTATTAAAAGAAATATTTTTTGCGTTAGGACATTCGCTTCCTAAAGTTAATTCTGGAGATCCTACAACTATATATATTATTTTTTTTTTATATATTTCTTTTATTTTTGGAACAATACCATAGTTAATTGCTAAAATACAATCAATATTATCTAATATTTCTGCGTCATCGTTAATATTTTTAGTTTTACAAATATTACCGTAATTATTTGGATCTAATAAGTTTATATTACTATTTATTGGTTTATCTTCTTTTTTATTTAAAAAAAAACAACATTTGCTACAAATATTTTTATTATTTTGTAAATAATTATGAAGTTCATAAGCCAATGTCGCTGCTCCACCATTATGAGGATATTGTGTGCTCGCTACTAAAATATTTACCATTCTTATAATAAGTAACTATTATATTATATAAATTAATTATAAACATGAAATTAATATCTTTTTAAACTCTAAATGGTCACCATATGTTTTATGTACATTTCTATTAATAATAAATTTTTTAAAATATAGATTGTTTAATTTT